>Ga0308165_1002676_pt1 | contig 20618 bp, 18 predicted proteins | sample PhyWR2_FD_201032 | JGI IMG/M metagenome (GOLD analysis project Ga0308165, IMG submission 201032) | Phyllosphere microbial communities from UC Gill Tract Community Farm, Albany, California, United States - DLSLW.R2 | ecosystem: Host-associated > Plants > Phyllosphere > Unclassified | place: USA... | reverse complement strand
CTGACTTCGATGCAAAAGAAAACGAAGAGCTGGAAGCGCTGAACGTAGAAGTGTCCGTTGCAGGCCGCATGATGACCCGTCGTATCATGGGTAAAGCGTCCTTCGTGACGTTGCAGGACGTCGGTGGTCGTATTCAGCTGTACGTTTCTCGTGACGATCTGCCAGAAGGCATTTATAACGAGCAGTTCAAAAAGTGGGATCTGGGCGACATCCTGGGCGCGAAAGGCAAGCTGTTCAAGACCAAGACGGGCGAACTCTCTATTCACTGCACCGAATTGCGCCTGCTGACAAAAGCGCTGCGTCCGTTGCCAGATAAATTCCACGGTCTGCAGGATCAGGAAGCGCGCTATCGTCAGCGCTACCTGGATCTCATCTCTAATGATGAATCCCGCAAAACGTTTAAAATCCGTTCCCAGATTATGGCGGGCATCCGTCAGTTCATGGTTGGCCGCGATTTTATGGAAGTCGAAACGCCAATGATGCAGGTGATTCCGGGTGGTGCGTCTGCGCGTCCATTCGTGACCCATCACAATGCACTGGATCTCGACATGTACCTGCGTATCGCGCCGGAACTGTACCTGAAGCGTCTGGTTGTGGGTGGCTTCGAACGCGTATTCGAAATCAACCGTAACTTCCGTAACGAAGGTATTTCCGTTCGTCATAATCCAGAGTTCACCATGATGGAACTCTATATGGCGTACGCGGATTACAAAGATCTGATCGAACTGACCGAGTCTCTGTTCCGCACACTGGCACAGGATATCCTGGGTACCACTGAAGTCCCTTACGGCGACGAAGTGTTCGACTTTGGTAAGCCGTTCGTCAAGCTGACCATGCGCGAAGCGATCAAGAAATACCGTCCAGAAACCGTAATGGCCGATCTGGATAACTTCGATTCTGCGAAAGCCATCGCGGAAAGCATTGGTATCAAGGTTGAGAAGAGCTGGGGTCAGGGTCGTATCGTGACGGAGATCTTCGAAGAAGTGGCAGAAGCGCATTTGATTCAGCCAACCTTCATCACTGAATACCCTGCTGAAGTGTCTCCGCTGGCGCGTCGTAATGACGAAAACCCGGAAATCACCGACCGCTTTGAGTTCTTCATCGGTGGCCGCGAAATCGGTAACGGCTTTAGCGAGCTGAACGATGCACAGGATCAGGCGCAGCGCTTCCAGGATCAGGTTGATGCGAAAGCAGCAGGCGACGACGAAGCGATGTTCTTCGACGAAGACTACGTCACTGCTCTGGAACACGGCTTGCCGCCAACGGCAGGTCTGGGCATTGGTATTGACCGTATGGTGATGCTGTTTACCAACAGCCACACCATCCGTGACGTGATCCTGTTCCCGGCGATGCGTCCGGTAAAATAAGGTCGTAACGATGTAAAAAGCCCCGGCGTTTATCGCGTCGGGGCTTTTTTTATGCTTTAAGCGCGGCGACGAACTGTTTGAGCTTGTCGGAAGCATTGGCCGCTTCTGAAACCATCCATGGACTGAAAGCCCACGGCGTAGCCTCCAGTGCAGGTAACAGCGACTTGAGTTCGACCCACTGATAGTCCATCACTTCGTCAGGATTCACCCTGAGTGGGCTGACAATTTGCGCGGCAAAAACCGGGCAAATTTCGTTTTCGACGATGCCAGAAGGATCGATTTCGCGGTAACGGAAATCTGCTGCGATCGGCGTAAGTTGCGCGATCTCCACGCCTACTTCGAAACGGCAGCGGCGTTGTATCGCTTGCTCTGTGGTTTCGCCAGTTTGCGGATGGCCGCAGACCGAATTTGTCCAGACGCCAGGCCAGGCTTTTTTGCTCAGTGCGCGACGGGTGACAAGGCATTGTCCCCGATCGTTAAACAGCCACGACGAGAAAGCCAGATGCAGAGCGGTATTCGACGTGTGCGCGGCGTACTTCTCCTGAGTGCCAACAACCTCTCCCTGGTCGTTAACCAAAATGACGTGTTCTTGTATGCTCATTCCGACTCCAGTACCCGAACGACGGGATGGCGAAATTATATCTCACTCTTTAGCAAACGAGTTGTCGCCCCGAGCTTAAATACGTATTACCGGCAAAAGTTGGCAACAGGATTTAGGCTGTTATCATAGGACGCCATTTACCTTGACCAAGGATCCGTTTTGTTCGCAGGAAGCCTGACGAGAAATCCCCTGAGCGCTATTTTCTGCCTGACGCTGGCATTGCTGCTGGTGGGCTGTTCTGGCAGTAAATCATCTGATATGGGTAGCTACTCCGGTTCGGTGTACACCGTTAAACGCGGTGACACGTTGTATCGTATTTCTCGTGCGACGGGCACCAGCGTGAAGGATCTGGCGCGTCTCAATAGCATTTCTCCGCCCTATACTATCGAAGTCGGCCAAAAGCTGAAGGTGAACGGCGGTTCGTCAGGTAAAAAATCCTCAGTGAAGAGCGGCAAAACCGCTGCCGTCACGCCATCGTATGCTGTTCCGAAATCATCATGGCCGCCGGTCGGTCAGCGCTGCTGGATTTGGCCTGCCAGCGGAAAAGTGATTACGCCTTATTCGACGGCAGAAGGCGGCAATAAAGGGATTGATATCGCGGGCTCTCGCGGTTCGCCGGTTTATGCATCCGGGGCAGGGAAGGTTGTGTATGTGGGAGATCAGCTGCGCGGTTATGGAAATCTGATCATGATTAAGCATGGCGAAGACTATATTACGGCGTATGCGCACAACGACTCGTTGCTGGTCAATAACGGACAAAATGTGAAAGCCGGGCAAAAGATTGCGACGATGGGCAGCACAGGTGCCAGTTCCGTTGCCCTGCATTTCCAGATTCGCTATCGCGCCACTGCTATCGATCCCCAGCGCTATCTCCCGGCGCAGGGCAGCAAACCAAAATGCTAACCGGTTAATTAATCACCAGTTAGCGTTCGGGTGACTTGTGCGAAAAAGCGTAAGGTCTATAATGCTTTACGCACCTCAAAGCGGGCGTAGTTCAATGGCAGAACGAGAGCTTCCCAAGCTCTATACGAGGGTTCGATTCCCTTCGCCCGCTCCAGATCTCTCCCCTTGTGTAAAAATCTTAAAATTCTTGGGCTTTATGGCTTCTGTTACCGAAATTAGGAAGAAGAGGAAAGACTGGATCTCTCCAGCCTTTGGCGGTCATCTCACCTTCTTGTTTTGATTCGCGCCAATCTTCTTCCCTTTCGGGTGTCCGGTCAGTACAGATCCCCCGCATGTTGTTTTATCGCCCTGTACTACCCAAAAGCCAGTAGCCGTTTTCTGAACTTCTTATTTTTAAAGTGTCGCGGGAGCGAGAAAATCGGCTGGCATTGCGGGCTGTTATCTAACTGGCACAGGAGAGGATAATCTTGTGGGGTGCTAACAATCACATCACCGTTATCAAGCTGGCTTCCTACGAGGGCAAAAGAAACGCCGCTGCCGTTGGTACTGGCTGAACCCGATCCGTTGATGATCCTTGCGCGACCAACCATTGCCCGATTAACTTTAATCCCGTTTTCAAGGGTAAACGAGTCGTTGGCGCTGTTCTTCGTCTGCATTTGCCAGTTGCTCTGCGCTGAATGGATTTTTGAATGATGCGAGCAATAACATATTGCACAACACGTATCCGGCGTGAGTTAACTGTATTTTCGTAACAATAAGTAAGAGCGTGTGAGTCGTTATTCTAATAAGCGGCGTTTGTCTTTCATCGAGTTATCTGGTCTATAATGGCTGATATTCTCCGTCATCAGGCATTCTTATGAATATATTACCTCCTGTCCGTCCCGAAGAATCTGTGCAGCGTTTAACCGCGGTGCTGGAACCCATTGCAGAAAAAATGAAAATCGTACCCAGAAAAAGAATGACCTGGTCACATAAGGGACGCCCGCAGCTTTATCTTTTTATTGAAGGTGCGCTGTCGATATTACGTGCGTCAGATGGATTACTCATTGTCACTGTTTACGAATCTCATCTCTTTGGTATTGCTGAAATGATTCAACCCACGCATGGACATATTCTGCGTGCAGAAACAGAGTCAACTATCCTGCGCGTTGATGCTGAAAAGGCGGCGGAAATATTTCGCGAACAGGGCTTATGGGAAGATGTGGCCGCGTTGCTCTCTTACCATACGGCTTACCTCTTTTATCGTGATGCACTGGTGGTTCAGCAACGTACCTATTCAGTAATCCGTAGCCATTTGCAGGAGATGATATTACTCCCCGAAGACGCACGCATGCGCACTTCAATTTTGGATTATATTCAGGAGCGTACATTATTATCCCGCAGCAGCGTATTAAACGTGCTTTCGGCGCTGAAAAAAGGAAATTATATCTCTTTCCAGCGCGGGGGCTATCTTCTTGATATGCGTGAACTCCCGGAAGCCTTCTGATGCGTAATTTAAAATTAAACAGAAAATGAATTAACGGTTCCTGTATTTCGCTATATCGTTTGCGCACTGATAAAACAGACTAATTTCACTACTGTAGGCGTAAACGGGATTCACATGAAAAAGACAATTGTTGCTTTAATTATTGCAAACGCACTGACTGCGACCACGGCATTTGCCGCAGGTGATGCCGGGACATGGTACAGCGGAGCAAAATTCGGTTGGTCACATTATTTCGATGCTAATACCGGCTCAAAAGCGCTGGATAATAATAACGGCTCCAACCACTTTGATATCGATCGCGATAACGTCGGCGGCGGCGTTTACACCGGCTACCAAATCACCCCGTGGCTGGCCGTAGAAGGCGGTTATGATTATTTAGGCAATATGCAGATCAATGGTCAGCATGGCGGCTCAGGTGCGAAGCTGAAAAGCCAGGGTCTGCAAATGTCCCTGAAAGCCAGCTATGCGGTGACGAATAACTGGGATGTTTATGGTCGTGCCGGTGCGATGGGTTATCGCGCAGAATCGGATGTCAGTGGCCACAATCGTTTCGACACTGGCGTTCGCCCGCTTGCGGCTGTCGGTACCGAATATGCGTTCAATAAAAAATGGGCCGGACGCGTTGAATATCAGTGGGTGAGTAATGTGGGTAACTCAAACCAAATCGGCGTGAGCAGCGATGTTAGCTCTGTCACGGCGGGTTTAACCTACCGCTTCGGCCAGCATAATGATGCGCCAGTCGTGGCCACTCCTGCTGTTGCCGCCGCTCCGGCTGCTGAGCCGCAGCACTTCAATCTGAAATCGGATGTGATGTTTGGATACGACTCGGCAACGCTGACCAGCGAAGGCCATGCTGCAATTCGCCAGCTCTATAACAGCCCAGGCTTACAGCCGGCAAATAATAAATCTACCGTAGTGGTGGGGTATAGCGACCGTACCGGTGCGGCGGAATATAATCAGCAGCTCTCTGCCCGCCGCGCACAGGCGGTTGCTGATGAGTTAGTGACGCTCGGTATTCCGGCGCAAAATATCTCTTCCGAAGGTCGTGGCGCAACAGAATCCGTGACCGGATCACATTGCGATGGTCAGACTGGTCATGCGCTGATTAATTGTCTCTCTCCGGATCGTCGCGTGGTTGTCGAAATTAGCGACAAATAAAACAGTTCGTTAATAAAAAGCCCGGCACGTTGAGTGTCGGGCTTTTTTAGTATTATCCTGAAATAAAGGGTTGAAGAACATTATCAATTCTTTGCAATCCTGAATTATTCTGCTCGTTAAAATAGCGTTGATTAATCATTCCCAGTTGTTCGAGTTTTGACAGCGCAGCATAAACAGGTTGTATCTTGCTATCGCGCGCGAAAATATCGCGGGTCGTTACGTGCTGCAAATACTGATTTTTAAGCGATACGGTCAGATTATCAATGTGCTGTTTATTGATGCGATACTGCGCCACGGTCTGTGATGCGGGTATTGGCAACGGTTTTGCAGCCGGAGTGACCAGTGGCACCTGCAATGTTCTGATTTGTTCGACTTTATCAGGAGGGTTGTTGCTGCATGCGGTTAATACAGCCAGACTGATGGCAAGTAAATAGCGTGGAGGCGTAAACATTATTATCTCGATTATGGATAAAAGAAGGGAAGGTAATTATCCAGAACGGGTGCCATCATGAAAGAACACGTTTATTTATAATTAAATATTCACACCGTGAGCTGTAAATCCGGGGTCTCTTTGTATGGATGAGTTTTATACTGAGCCAGATTATAATAACAACCCGGCTTAGAACAGGTGGCAGAAAGATGATAGTAGAGACCAAACGGCTGATGCTTCGGCAATGGAAACCTGACGATTTGGCTCCCTTTGCGGCGCTCAACGCCGATCCGGACGTCATGCGATTCTTTCCGGCTCCGCTTACCCAAGAAGAAAGCGACAATCTTGCTGCCCGATTTCGTGATGGAATCGCCGAAAGGGGCTGGGGATTCTGGGCTGTTGAAGCGAAAGAAAATCATGCTTTTATCGGATGTGTGGGGTTACATCCCCAGCCTGACCGGTTTGCCTTTTCACCGTGTACAGAGATTGGCTGGCGTCTGGACAAAGCATTCTGGCATCAGGGGATAGCGAAAGAAGCCGCAACGGCTGCACTGAACTATGCGTTTGAGGTTCTGGCTCTGGACGAAATCGTCTCGTTTACCTCCGTGCTGAATGTGCCGTCAGAGAATCTGATGAAAAGCCTGGAGATGAGACGCGCTGGCGAGTTTGCCCATCCGGCACTTGCGCCAAAAGACAGGCTTTCACAACATGTGTTGTATCGAATTCGACGCCCAGCGTGAGGCCGGGCGTCCTCTATTTAACCCACAAACATCACCGACACACACAATATCCCTACCATCAGCGTAATCAGATTGCCGATGGAGCGATACGGTTTGAGCGCCGGAATTAAGTACGTGGACAGCGTCGGCATGATAAACAGAATCATGGCGATGAGCGGGCCGCTAATGGCGTAAATCATCGAAATAGCGTTCGGGTTAATGCAGCACACCACGAAAGTAATCAACGAGACGACCATGATTGACAGCGCACGGTTAAAGGCGCGGCTTTTCTTGATTCCTACCTGATTCAGCGATGATTTCACGATCTCCGTCGCTCCCTCAATCACGCCAAAATAGGTGCCGAGAAACGATTTCGACATCGCAATAATCGCCACAATAATGCCAGAAATTCCCAGCCACGCCGGAGATGACGGCATCATGGAAAGCGCTGACAAAATAGTTACACCTTCTTCTTTTGCCGCCACGATATACGATGGCGGAATCGACAGCAGACAGCTAAAGACGAAGAACAGCACGCTCAGACAAATAATCAGGTACGCGACTTTCATGATTTTTTTGCATTTACCCATGGCCGCTTCACCATACTTTTCACGTCGATCGACGGCAAAAGTAGAGATGATCGGGGTATGGCTAAAAGCGAAAACCATCACTGGAATAGAAATCCATACCTGGTGCAACGTGTGCTGATTAATCGCCATCTGGCTGGTGAGCAATGACGGCTGCCAGCTGGTCGTGAGATACAGAGAAACAAACAGGAAATAGGCGATCAGCGGGAAAACCAGAAAACCCATCACCTTGATGGTGATATGGCGGCCCGTTAAAAAGATCAGGTTTAACGCCATCACCACGCCCAGACTCACCAGAACCCGCACAGTGGTGTCCACCATCAGATGTTTGGCGAGCTGTTCGGTTATCGAGTTGGTGATTGCCACGGCATAGATCAGTACCACCACGAAAAAGGCGACAAAGTAGAGCGTGGTGATCAGGTTGCCGATTTTTTCCCCGTAATAGTGGGTGACCGCGCGGGTGATTCCTTCGCTGCCTTTGGCATTCGACGAGAGGATAAACTGCGCCAGCGCTTTGTGCGGCCAGTAGGTTAACGGATAAGCCACAAGGGCGGTGACGAGCAGGACGATAGCGCCTGCGGAACCGAGCTGAATGGGCAAGAACAGCGTTCCTGCGCCCACGGCAGTACCGTAGAGAGCGAAACTCCAGAGAGTCTCTTCTTTTGACCAAATTTTCGACATTAGAGCAACGTATCAACTGTAAAACGAATAAAAAGAAGTGCAATTTACCATAATTATGGTTTTAGGGCGCAGTTGACGTGGTGGTTAAGGGCCGGAAGGGCTTCCGGCCAGAAATGATTTAGTTTGCCAGAGCGCGCCGTTGCTGGCGGCGCTTGATATTTTTCTCGCGCAATTTATCGTAAGCCCAGTTGTAGAACATGGTGTACGGCAGGAAGAACAGGAAGAAACCTATTTCTAACGTGAATGCCTGAAGCAGCGTGACGCCCAGTACCGCCGCGACGATGGAAACTCCGATGACGATAAAGCCACACTCAAAGCCCAGCGCATGCAGCGCGCGGACTTTAGCGGTACGGGTGACGCGCTGAACTGGCCAGAAACGGTCAAATCCAAAGTTATAGATAATGTTCCAGAGCATCGCCGTGGTCGCCAGAATAATGGTCAATCCGCCCATTTCCACTACCGAGCGCTGCATCAGCCAGGCGGCCGTTGGCGCAAGAATGGCGGTGGCAATTCCTTCGAAGCAAACGGCGTGGAAGATACGCTCCGGCAATTTGCGGTGATGGACATCGTGTTGCATAACCTGAACCTCATTAATTCGCCGGAATGGGCGTTGATGGGCGCTATTTTCATCGCTAAAGATGATATATAAAAGATAGTAACCATCGATAAAGTAGATAGATCATGCGCTATTCTCCCGAAGCCCTTAACGCGTTTGTCGAGACGGTTGCCACAGGCTCCTTCTCGGCTGCGGCACGTCGCCTGCGCAAAAGCCAGTCCACCATCAGCACTGCGATTGCGCATCTTGAAGCGGATCTCGGTTTTGCACTTTTTGATCGCTCGGCGCGTCAGCCGGTTTTAACCTCGCAGGGAAAACAGGTTCTGGGCTATGTGCAATCGATTCTTGCCGCCAGTGCCCGGCTGGATGAACTTGCCGTATCGTTGACCGCGCAGACGGAAGCGCGGCTGGCGTTTGTGCTGTCAGATACGCTACACCCGGACGTGCTGGAAGATCTGATGATCCAGTTCGACAAGCGCTTTCCCCATACCGAATTTGAATGCCTGATTGGGGAAGATGAGGATGTCGTCGATCTGGTGCAAAAAGAGCGCGCGCAAATCGGTCTGATCGAAGCCCGCGAAAGCTATCCCACGGATATCGGCGTGGTGCGTCTGCCGCTACAAACGCACATGGCGATTTATGTCGCGCAAGCGCACCTGCTGGCGTCGAAAAATGTGGTCGGTCGGGATGAACTTCAGGGCTGGCGCGAATTGCGGCTCAATACCTATCTTGAACGCGAACCGACGCTGACGGCGGGCCCCGTGTGGTCTGCGCCGAACTACTTGTTGTTGCTCAGTATGGCGGTGCAAGGATTCGGCTGGTGCGAGCTGCCCGTCGCGCTGGTGGAGGAGTTTGCCGCCGCGAAAACGCTCACCCAACTGAATGTACCCGGTTGGCCGCGCTCGATTGCCATCGACCTGCTGTGGAACAAACGCACCCCGCCGGGCGTGGCCGGCAGTTGGCTGCGTGAGTTTTTACAGGAGAAGCACTAATCCTTTGTGATTAAACTCACTTTTTTTAAACAATTACGTTAATAGTTGATAACAATGCCTCTACTATCAGCGGTGTTAATTTGCGCTGAGGTAGAGATGAAAGATGTCGTGATAGTGGGTGCGTTACGTACGGCTATCGGCTGTTTTCAGGGGGCGCTGGCACGGCATTCTGCTGTGGATCTGGGAAGCGTGGTGCTCAAAGCCCTGGTAGAGCGCAGCGGAATTGCCGCACATGAAATCGACGAAGTGATTTTAGGCCAGGTGCTGACGGCTGGCGCCGGGCAAAACCCTGCGCGTCAGGCTGCGCTGAAGGGCGGTCTGCCAAACACCGTTTCTGCGATCACCATTAACGATGTCTGCGGATCGGGCTTAAAAGCGCTGCATCTGGCGACGCAGGCTATCCAGTGCGGCGAGGCGGACGTCATTATCGCGGGCGGTCAGGAGAACATGAGCCGCGCTCCGCACGTCCTCACCGACAGTCGTACCGGCGCACAGCTCGGCAATAGTCAGCTTCTGGACAGCCTGGTGCACGATGGGTTGTGGGATGCCTTCAACGATTATCATATGGGCGTGACCGCCGAAAATCTGGCGCGGGAGTACGGCATCAGCCGCGAATTACAGGATGACTATGCGCTCAATTCGCAGCACAAAGCGCGCATTGCAATTGACTCCGGGCGGTTCCGTGATGAGATTGTCCCGGTGAAAACCGTGCGTCAAAACGGTGAACCACTGATTGTGGATACTGATGAACAACCGCGCACGGATGCCAGCGCAGAAGGGCTGGCGAAACTCAATCCCGCGTTTGAGACGCTTGGCTCGGTGACGGCGGGTAACGCCTCTTCTATTAATGACGGTGCAGCCGCCGTGATGATGATGAGTGAAAGCAAAGCGGAAGAACTGAATTTGCCGGTGCTGGCACGCATCAAAGCCTTTGCCAGCGTTGGCGTCGATCCGGCCCTGATGGGCATCGCACCGGTTTATGCGACGCGGCGTTGCCTGGAACGTGCGGGCTGGCAGCTCGGCGATGTCGATCTGATTGAAGTCAACGAAGCGTTTGCGGCCCAGGCGTTATCCGTGGGCAAAATGCTGGAGTGGGATCCTCGCCGGGTGAATGTTAACGGTGGAGCGATTGCCCTTGGCCACCCCATTGGGGCGTCCGGCTGTCGTATTTTGGTTTCGCTGGTCCACGAAATGATCAAGCGCGATGCGCGCAAAGGTCTGGCGACGCTGTGTATTGGTGGCGGTCAGGGCGTGGCATTAGCTATCGAAAGATAATATTATCTCAATCTATTTCTTGAAAAAGCCTCCCATTCGGGAGGCTTTTTTGTGTGAGCAAAATCATATTTCTACCTATATCAGTTAATTCTAATCCGGCACATTTTTTGCGGCAGAGAAATATCCCCGCTCAATATCATTTTAATGTGATCTTAAACCTGAAATTTCCCCTTAATCTCCTGTGTTTGTTGATGCCTGTCACGTCGATTCTTGCCAAAAAAAATGAAACAAATAATTACGATCTCGATCACTAAAATGTCGTTACATTAAAAATAAAATGCAGTTCCATAAAAACGAAATGATATTTTAATTGAGGGTTTTTTCATGTTTAAGAAATCTCTGGTCCTTGCGTCTCTTGTTGGTGCGTCATTTGCAGCTCAGGCTGTTACTGTTGATTTACGTCACGAATATGTCGATAGCGGTGCAAACGCCGACCGCGTTTCTGTCTCGCACCGCTTTGCGAATGGTTTTGGATTCTCCCTTGAAGCGAAATGGAAATCAGGCGGCGATAAAGCTGACCGCCCGTTCTCAGATATGGTAGGTAACGGCCATGAAGATCAAATTAGCTGGCGTTGGAAAGCAACGGATAATATTGCGTTGACGCCGGGCTTTACTTTCGAGAGTAATGACAGCCGCACCATTTATAAACCTTTCGTACATGCGCAATATAGCTTTGACAATGGCTTCTATGTCGCCGCACGTTATCGTTATGATTATACGCGTTACCCTTCAAGCGCTGAGAAAGATGATGATAAAGTCAACCGTGGTGATGCATGGCTGGGCTGGGTAATGGGCGATTTCCGTACCGAGCTGAATTATGTTTATGCGAAAAGTTCAGAAGGTACGATTCGTAGTAATAACAAAGATTACTCCGAAGAATATAACGCGAAGCTGGCGTACAAAATTGATAAAAACTGGGCACCGTATGTTGAAGTGGGTAATGTTAACGGCAGTAAAACGACCGATGAGCGTCAAACTCGTTTCCGTTTAGGTGTGGCATATTCATTCTAATATCAGTATCTCCGGGTAAGAACAGCCGGCTCATTCGAGCCGGTTTTTTTATATCCGTATTATTTGGCAGAATTCCACGCATAAAAAAAGCCCTCCACGTGGGAGGGCAAGGCCAGTTACAGAAACACTCACTCAAATCATGCATGCAACATTTCAGGTTGCTCGGGGAGTTTCGCAATATAGAGGGCAGGTTTGCCGTCTTTATCGGAACTAAACAGTACCGCTTTATCATCCGGGGTAAAGGATGGATGCGGGTGGGTCACCTGACGACTGTTCGCCACGGTTGCCCATGAAGTGTCGTGACGGGCGATACGGAAGTGTGCTTTTTTCGCCACATCAAATGCGTACAGGTAAGGATCGTTATCGATCGTATACCCGCTGGTATCTTTTACGTCGACGGGGGTGCCAGAGCCATCGCCGACAAACAGCGAACCGTCAAAGTTACTCATCAAATGCGAACAGGCTGGCATTTGCATCACCGCTTCGTTTACGCCGGTGTCCGGGTTGAAGCTATAAATAGTACGACCCTGTTGTCCCTTGAGATAAGAGACATAAACCAGAGCGGAGCCGTTTGGCACCCAGAACTCATGCGTGCAGCTTTCGCCTTCAGCGTGTTCTTTCACTTTACGCACGTGGCTGCCGTCTTCGTTCACCATCCACATGCGAGCATCGACCAGGTCGTGCGGTCCTTCGTGGCAAAACGCGACGGTATTGTCATCGAACGGACGGTAAATAGGATGGCCCAGCCAGTTCTTCTCTTCGTGAATGGTTGCGCTTTCGCCGGTTTTTAAATCGACGCGCAGCAGGCGGCAGTGCGGCCCTTTATGGAAGAAGTCGTGGAAAATTTTCCAGTCGTTGAGCGGCGTCCAGTCGCTTTTCGCGATCTCGATACCGACCAGTTTGGTGCAATCGCTGTTTGCCACCCAGGTGCCGTAACCGACCCAGTCGTCAGAGACGCGATACACTTCGCGCTCAACCAGCGTTTCAAGATTCACTTCCAGCAGCGTGCGATCGTTCTTCACGTAATAAAGAGACTTGTCATCCGGCGACAGGAAGCCGCCAAAGGTGTTGTCGCCCGCGCCCTCTGTCAGTTGCACGGCTTCTGCTTTTTTCAGATCCAGCAGGTAATAGTTCCAGTGACCGTCGAACTCTCCTGCGAACAGCAGATGGCTGCCGTCATTGAAGAAGCACTTCTGATAGAAGTAGTTTCGGTGACACGTTACTTCCGGTGGGGTCAGGCGGGTGATTTCCACGCCTGTATCCGGATCGCGGCTGACCTCATAGTTCAGCTTGACCCGCATACCTTTAGCCATGATGCGCTCCTTTGTATCGACGGCTGGACACTGTTCCGGCAGTCAGATCTGAATGTGAAATAAGTTAAAAACCAAGTATTAAATTATCAAAACATCGTTTCAATGTGTGTGACTGATGGCGCACTTTGCAAGATTAATGACGCAGAATGATGATTATCTTTGATTTTTAACGCTGAATGAATTTTATGCGGTCAAATCTTCAAGGTTTTATAATTGATTGTTTACTATGATAAATCTGATTCTCTCTTTTTGACTCTTTAGCGGCTCCTCTGACGTCAACTCTCAACAATCGTGATCCGAACTGCATTTCTGTCATTAAGATACAGAAAAAGTGAAACAACGTTTTAAATGTAATTGAAAACCCATTTCGCAGCGGATACTATGTGCCCATAAAGAAATCGGAACATTGTTTCGTTAATTTTCCTGGCCTTCGGGCACGATAAATTTTGGAGGTAAATGTGGACGTCAGACAAAGCATCCACAGCGCGCACGCTAAAACGCTGGATACTCAGGGGCTGCGCGATGAATTTTTGGTTGAGAAGGTGTTTGTTGCCGACGAGTACACCATGGTGTACAGCCACATTGACCGCATTATTGTTGGCGGCATCATGCCGGTGGCAAAAACGGTATCCGTGGGTGGCGAAGTGGGCAAACAGCTCGGCGTCAGCTACTTCCTGGAACGCCGCGAACTGGGCGTGATCAACATTGGTGGCCCAGGCACCATTACGGTAGACGGTCAGTGCTTTGAAATTGGTCATCGCGATGCGCTGTATGTCGGCAAAGGCGCGCAGGAAGTGGTCTTCGCCAGTGTAGACGGCAGCAAGCCTGCGAAGTTCTACTATAACTGCGCACCTGCTCACCTGACCTATCCGACCAAAAAAGTGACCCCTGCGGACGTTTCGCCGGTCACGCTGGGTGACAATCTCACCAGCAACCGCCGCACCATCAACAAATACTTTGTTCCGGATGTGCTGGAAACCTGCCAGCTCAGCATGGGCCTGACCGAGCTGGATCCGGGCAACCTGTGGAACACCATGCCGTGCCATACCCATGAGCGCCGCATGGAAGTCTACTTCTACTTCAACATGGACGAAGACGCCTGCGTTTTCCACATGATGGGACAACCACAAGAAACTCGCCACGTTGTGATGCACAACGAGCAAGCGGTGATTTCACCAAGCTGGTCGATTCACTCAGGCGTTGGAACCAAAGCCTATACCTTCATCTGGGGTATGGTCGGTGAAAACCAGGTCTTCGATGACATGGACCACGTCGCTGTTAAAGATCTGCGCTAGTCGCGGGCAGTTAAGCATAACTATGCCTGTTCGTGACAGGCGCTGAACGATTAAGGAATAAAAATGATTCTGGATGCATTTTCTCTGCAAGGTAAAGTCGCGGTTGTGACGGGTTGTGACACCGGTCTGGGCCAGGGTATGGCGTTAGGTCTGGCTGAAGCGGGCTGCGATATCGTGGGTATCAACATTGTTGAACCAACAGAAACTATCGAGCGCGTCACTGCGCTGGGTCGTCGCTTCCTGAGCCTGACTGCCGATCTGCGTAAAATCGACGTGATCCCTGAGCTGCTGGATCGTGCGGTGGCAGAGTTTGGTCATATCGATGTGCTGGTCAACAACGCGGGTCTGATTCGTCGTGAAGACGCGATCAACTTCAGCGAGCGTGACTGGGATGACGTCATGAACCTGAACATCAAGAGCGTGTTCTTTATGTCCCAGGCGGCAGCGAAGCACTTTATCGCTCAGGGCAATGGCGGCAAGATCATCAACATCGCTTCTATGCTCTCCTTCCAGGGTGGCATCCGCGTGCCGTCTTACACCGCTTCCAAAAGCGCAGTGATGGGCGTGACCCGTCTGCTGGCGAACGAGTGGGCGCAGCACAACATCAACGTCAACGCGATTGCTCCGGGTTACATGGCAACCAACAACACTCAGCAGCTGCGTGCAGATGAAGAGCGTAGCGCCGCAATCCTCGAGCGTATCCCGGCGGGACGTTGGGGTCTGCCAAGCGATCTGATGGGACCGATTGTGTTCCTGGCATCAGGGGCATCCGACTACATCAACGGCTATACCGTTGCCGTCGATGGTGGCTGGCTGGCGCGTTAATCCTCGCTCTCGTCATTAAACCTCTGCCTTGTGCGGAGGTTTTTTTTGCCTAAATTTAGTTATTGTCCATATGGAAAAAATAAGAAAATCCATAGCGTTAACTATGGTGATGATAGCGATCACAATTTTATTGCTTAAAAATTAACGAATTAATAATAAGTAGAGATTATTCACTAAAAGTTTAAATTGTAATGTCCATCACATAACGATGCTTCACAACTCATTAATCCATATCTTCGCGCTATAAGACCTGACACTTTCTCTCGCGCTATCGTAATTTCAGTTAACGTCTTACGCTGCAATGGCTGGAAATAATGACATCACTTAATGACTCACTTTTAATGCCCCGCGCGCTGCGCGATACCCGCAGAATGAACCAGTTCGTTTCAATTTCGGCGGCGGTAGCGGGTTTGCTGTTTGGCCTGGATATCGGCGTGATTGCCGGTGCGCTACCGTTTATTACCGAACACTTTACGCTCAGCAACCGTCTGCAGGAGTGGGTGGTGAGCAGCATGATGCTGGGCGCGGCGCTGGGGGCGCTGTTCAACGGCTGGCTCTCATTCAAACTGGGCCGAAAATACAGCCTGATGGTGGGGGCGATTCTGTTCGTCGCCGGTTCTTTAGGCTCCGCTTTTTCGACGGGCATCGAAGCACTCCTTCTGTCGCGCGTGTTGCTCGGCGTAGCCGTCGGGATCGCGTCGTACACGGCACCGCTTTATCTCTCCGAGATGGCGAGTGAAAATGTGCGCGGCAAAATGATCAGCATGTACCAACTGATGGTCACGCTTGGGATCGTGCTGGCGTTCCTGTCGGACACGTACTTCAGCTATAGCGGCAACTGGCGCGCGATGCTTGGCGTGCTGGCGCTCCCGGCGGTATTGCTGATGGTGCTGGTTGTCTTTTTACCGAACAGCCCGCGCTGGCTGGCGCAAAAAGGGCGTCACGTTGAGGCGGAAGAAGTGCTGCAGATGCTGCGCGACACGTCCGAAAAAGCGCGTGAAGAGCTGAATGAAATTCGCGAAAGCCTCAAGCTAAAGCAGGGCGGTTTTGCGCTGTTCAAAGCGAATCGTAACGTGCGCCGCGCCGTGTTTCTGGGCATGTTGTTGCAGGCGATGCAGCAGTTTACCGGTATGAACATCATCATGTATTACGCGCCGCGCATTTTCAAAATGGCTGGATTCACCACCACCGAACAGCAGATGATCGCCACCCTCGTGGTGGGGCTGACCTTTATGTTCGCGACCTTTATCGCGGTCTTCACCGTGGACAAAGCCGGGCGTAAACCGGCGCTGAAAATCGGTTTTAGCGTCATGGCGATCGGCACGTTGATTCTCGGCTATTGCCTGATGCAGTTTGATAACGGCACGGCGTCGAGCAGTCTTTCCTGGCTGTCCGTTGGGATGACGATGATGTGTATTGCGGGTTACGCGATGAGCGCCGCGCCGGTGGTGTGGATCTTGTGCTCTGAAATCCAGCCGCTCAAGTGCCGTGATTTTGGCATCACCTGTTCGACGACCACCAACTGGGTGTCGAACATGATTATCGGCGCGACTTTCCTGACCTTGCTGGATGTTATTGGCGCTGCGGGAACATTTTGGCTCTACACCGCGCTTAACGTGGTGTTTATTGGAATTACGTTCTGGTTAATTCCTGAAACCAAAAACGTCACGCTGGAACATATCGAGCGCAAGCTGATGAGCGGAGAAAAGCTACGCGACATCGGTATGTGATTGTTCCCTCCCCATAACCCTCTACCCCGTGGGAGAGGGCTGGGGTGAGGGAATCAGACAGCGCAGAGATAAAGCGCCGGCATTCCTTCCTCATCTGACGTATACAACACCCACTTGTTATCCGGCGAAAACGACGGATGCGGATGCGTCACCTGGCGGTCGCCATCCAGCACTTTCCAACTGGTGTTGTGCTGACAAATGGCTTTTTGCGTGCCAGCGGCAATATCAAACACCCAGATAAACGGATCGTTCAGGTTGATATCGCCGGTATTGTGCGGCGCGCCGTCGCCGACAATCAGCGAACCGTCGAAATTACTCATCAGATGCGAGCACGGCGGGATCGCCATCAGCTGGCGATTGTCGAGAGAGTGAGGCTCCGCGCTGAACAGATAACGCTGCGGATCGTTTTCTTTGTGCGCCACGTAATACAGCGCAGAACCGTCGGGAACCCAGAATTCATGGGTAAAACTTTCACCTGGTGCATGCTGGCGCACTTTACGCAGATGACGACCGTCTTCGTTAATCAACCACATGCGGGCGTCAATCGCATCGCGCGGCCCTTCGTGACAAAACGCGACGGTATTGTCGTCGAACGGGCGATAAATCGGGTGCCCCAGCCAACGTTTTTCCTGCAAAATCACGCGCGGTTCGCCCGTGCATAAATCGATGTTAATCAAGCGGCATTCCGGTTGGGTGAAGTAAAACGCGCGGAATTTGCTCCAGTCGGTTAGCGGCTGCCAGTCGCTTTTTTTAATCTCGATCCCGACCAGTTTTGTGCAATCAGAATTCGCCACCCAGGTGCCGTAAGCCACCCACTCATCATCCACTTCATACACCACATGCTCTTCGAAACTCGCGAGATCAACCCGGCGCAACTCGCGGCTGTTTTTCACATACCACAGCGATTTATCGTCATCAGATAAAAACCCGCCAAAGGTATTATCCCCGGCGCCTTCGGTCAGCTGGATAGCGTGTTGTTTTTCAATATCTAACAGGTAGTAATTCCAGTGACCTTCAAACGCGCCACCAAAAATGACTTTGCTGCCGTCCTGGGTAAAACACTTTTGATAGAAGTAGTTGCGGTGACAAATGATGTGCGGGGGCGTCATCCGTATCACCTCGTGTCCCGTCTCAGTGTCCTGGCGCGAGCGAAAATTCAGCGGGATGATTTTGCCTTTCATAGGGTTTCTCCGGATAAAAAAATACCCTGCCACCGAGGTGACAGGGTAGGGATCGGACGGGGTGATTAGCGCATAGCGCGTTTCAGGATACGTTCAGCCTGACGCTGGAAATCGGTCGCGGTTTCTTCCACGGTTTTCTGGCCGTAGTCGATGTACTGCAGGGAAGTACCAAACTGCGCGACGATCTGCGGATCGTCAAAGTAAGGTGACACGGAGAGCTTGGCTGGCAGAGATTGCGCCATGCGCAGACCCGCAACAGACGGATCGCTCTCTTTGATGGTGCCATCTTCGGTCAGATACTGCACCGCGACTTTGCTCAATGGTACGCCGCGCTCCAGGCCCAGAGTGTGCACGCCTTCTTTGCTGTTCAGCAGGAAGTTAATCACTTTTGCAGCCGCTTCCGGATTTTTGGTGGTTTTACCGATAGAGAGCATTTGCGCTGGTTTAAAGAACAGGCCCGCATCGGTGGCACCCGGCAGCATTGGGTAGTTACCCAGCTCCAGTTTTGCTGGTGGCTTCAGGTTATCGGAATATTTTTTGATGGTGGAGTTCCACATATAAGTCCCGCCCCATTCACCCTCAATCCACGGCTTCATCTCGTACATGTTGCTCTTACCAAACGATGCGTAGTACTTGGTGTCCGGCATTACGTGGCTATCAACCAGTGATTTATAGGTCTGGAAGACCTCAACCCACTGCTCTTTGCTCCAGGCGAGTTTTTTCGCTTTCTCGTCAACCGCAGCGACGTTGTACTTCTGAATCATGTAGGAGTTCAGCAGCGCCAGCGTATCCTGGTGCTCCAGCACCACCGGATAGTACTGTTTGCCGAGTTTGCTTTCGAAGGCTTTACCGGCAGCTTTCAGCTCATCCCAGGTTTTCGGGTACTCGACGCCCGCTTTTTTCCACACTTCATCGTTGAAGTAGAACACGCGAGCCGTTACGGAGATTGGGATCCCGTTCAGCTTGCCGTTAACCGTGGTGGACTGCAGCTCTTTCGGATCGAACTGAGTCAAGTCGATAACGTCTTTCATTTTGTTCAGATCGTAGAAACCGTCGCCATTTTTCGAGAAAATTGGCAGCCAGTTCCAGTTGGTCTGCATCACGTCCGGCTCAGTGCCGCCCGCGATCTGCGTGGTCAGGCGGGATAAGTGACCGTCCCAACCGGTGTATTCTGCTTTGACGTTAATGTCAGGGTTCTGTTTATGGAACTCTTCTAACGCTTTCAGCGTCACCTGATGGCGGCCATTGCCCCCCCACCAGGACATACGTAATTCAACATCTTGCGCCATCGATGGCAGCGCGGTAAGGCCCAGGGTAGCGGAGATTGCTGCGCTTAAAAGCACTTTTTTCATTTTTATAACTCCAGTTAAATTGAGATGTTCAGTTCAGTTTTTGCATCAAAAATGTGGCACTTATTCATATCAAACTTAAAATACACCTTACGATGAAGACCCTTATCAATCATTGGTTTAGCTTCATCGGAAGGAATGCGGGCGGTCAGTTCATAGTCTGACACTTTCAGGTACATGAAGAATTCATGTCCCATGTTTTCAACGCGTACCAGCTCGCCGCTACAGCCGCCTTCAGCGAACGGCTCATCGGATACCGACACAAATTCCGGACGAATCCCGTAGAACGTATCCTGACCGACATAGCTGGCGACTTTTTCCTGTTTCAGCGCGTCTAACGGCATGGTTTCAGCGCCGATGGCAATGTGCAGACGTCCCGCTTGCTCGGTCAATTTACTGGCACGAATGTTCATTTCCGGTGCGCCGATAAAGCCCGCCACGAACATGTTTTTCGGTTTGTGGTAGAGATTATCCGGGGTATCCACCTGCATGATGTGGCCGAGCTTCATTACGCAGATGCGATCGCCCATGGTCATCGCTTCGGTCTGATCGTGCGTGACGTAAACGGTGGTCGCTGGTTTACCGGAAGCCTTCAACTGCTTGTGCAGGTCAGAAATACGGATACGCATGGAGGCGCGCAGTTTGGCGTCCAGGTTAGAAAGCGGTTCATCGAACAGGAACACGTCAGGCTTTTTCACGATCGCACGGCCAACGGCCACACGCTGTGCCTGGCCGCCGGAGAGCTGGCGTGGCAAGCGATCCAGCAGCTCATCCAGCTCAAGGATTTTTGCCGCTTCGTTAACCTGCGCTTCGATCTGCGCTTTTGGCATCTTGCTCAGCTTCAAGCCGAAGGCCAGATTTTCACGCACGGTCATGTGCGGATAAAGCGCGTAGTTCTGGAACACCATCGCAATCCCGCGCTCTTTTGGCGCGAGGTTGTTCACGATTTTCTCACCGATGCGGACTTCGCCACCGCTGATGGTTTCAAGCCCAGCCAGCATGCGCAGGGTGGTGGATTTGGCGCAGCCGGATGGACCGACAATCACCATGAATTCCCCTTCAGCGATTTTCAGGTCGATAGCATGTACCGCTTTGAAGCCGTTGGAGTAAACCTTTTCCAGTTTGTTGAAAATAACTTCAGCCATGATATTTCCCTCTT
>Ga0308165_1002675_pt1 | contig 20625 bp, 10 predicted proteins | sample PhyWR2_FD_201032 | JGI IMG/M metagenome (GOLD analysis project Ga0308165, IMG submission 201032) | Phyllosphere microbial communities from UC Gill Tract Community Farm, Albany, California, United States - DLSLW.R2 | ecosystem: Host-associated > Plants > Phyllosphere > Unclassified | place: USA... | reverse complement strand
CCGCCTCCTCAACGAGACCGCGCGGCTGCTGCCGGACAACGTCGGCAACGATCTGAACTGCAATTCGTGCCACATGGCCGAGGGCAAGCGACCGTTCGGCAACCACTACTTCAATACGGGCGGCGGCGCGTACCCACGCTACATGCCTCGGCCAGGCAAAGTGATCGGGCTGGCCGAGCGCATCAACGGTTGCCTGCAGCGTTCGATGAACGGCAGACCGCTGGCAAAGGACGCGCCGGAGATGCGTGCGATGCTGGAATACATGGCGTGGCTGAGTCGCCCGATACCAGACGGTGCGCGCGTGGCCGCGCCCAGCGAAGGGCCGATCGACAGCACGCTGACGCCGGACCCGGTGCGCGGGCAGGCGCTGTATGCCATGCAGTGCGCCGCCTGCCATGGCGACAACGGCGAAGGCCGGCGCGATGCCAGCGGCGATATCGCGTTCCCGCCGTTGTGGGGCGAGCGCAGCTTCAACATCGGTGCCGGCATGGCGCGGTTGTACAAGGCCGCAGGCTTCGTCAAGCACAACATGCCGCCGGCAGTGACCCGCGAACCGCCACTGGGCCAGCAGGTGATGCCCGACCAGGACGCGGTGGATATCGCCAGCTACTTCATCAACCAACCGCGCCCGGACTTCGCCGGCAAGGTCAGGGACTGGCCGCACGATCCGAAACCGAAGGACGCGCGCTACTGAGCAACGCCCCGGTCTTGCCGGCCGTCACACAACACACTCCGTGCATCTGCGCGTCACCGCCATGTCATCGGCGCTGCCGACACTCCCGGGCTTTCCTCCCTTGAAGGTCCGGTTTCGATGCGAACGATTGCGCGCTTTCCCCGTCTCTCGCTGCTTGCCCTGCTGATTGCTCCCGCACTGGATGCCTTGGCTGAAGCACCGCAGGGCGAAGTGGCCGATACGCGAAGCGCCGACGCGCGGACCCTGGACCAGGTACAGGTGATCGGCCAGGCCACCAGCTATGCCAAGACCTCGGTTCGCCAGGAGACGTTGAACCGGCAGACCGTGTTGAGCAGCGTCAATGGCGCACTCAATGAAGTGCCCGGCGTGGTCGTCAGCGAAGCCGATGCCACCGGTTCCTCGGTATGGGGCACGCAGATCAGCATGCGCGGTTTCGTCACCAACCGCGACACCCAGCAGATCGGCACCACCATCGATGGCCTGCCCAATGGTGGTTCCGGTTATGGCGGCGGCTCGCTGGCCAACCGCTACATCGACACGCTCGACCTGGAAACGGTGGAAGTGAGCCAGGGTACGGCCGACATCTCCTCGCGCTCGAACGAAGCACTCGGTGGCACCCTGAACTTCCTCACCAGCGACCCGCTGCACGAACAGCGACTGCGCATGGTGGTGGGTGCCGGTGACAATGAAGCGCGCAAGTACTACGTGCGCTACGACACCGGCCTGCTTGCAGGACACACCCGCGCGTGGATCAGCGCATCGTCGGCGCGCGTGCATGACTGGATCGACGGCACCGGCCACACCAGCAACGACAACATCGCCGGCAAGTTCATCACCGAACTGGACCGCTGGACCCTGACCGGCTACCTGTCCTACAACGATGCCGACGAGCCGGAGTACACCAGTGTTTCGCCGAAGGGGTTCGCCACCAACCCCGACCGCGACGGCTTGGTCGGCACCCTGACCGGCATTCCGTATCTGGACCAGAACTACCGCTCCGGTTCGCGCGCACTGCGCGAGAACACGTTCGGCTACCTGCGCGCAGCCTTCGATGGCGGCAACGGTTTCAAGGCCTCGATGGCCGCCTACGGGCACCGCATGCAGGGTCGCGGTGACTGGCTGCCGCCGTACCTGGCCGATGTCAGCGACGAGGGCGCCGGTCGCCCGCAGTCGGAGTACCTCGGCGGCAGGACGGTGTACGGTGGCAGCAACCGCGGCCAGATCTACTTCGTGAACCCCGACGGCAGTTCCGCCCAGCGCCTGGCCAACTGCACGCCGCGACTCGGCTTCAGCGCCGAGTACGACCCCAACTGCTACGCCGGCAACGTGCAGGGCGCGCAGTCCTACCGCCACTCCCACTACGACAACGATCGCATGGGCGTGACCGCCGACGTTGAATGGCGGCAGACCTTCGGCGCCATCGACAACACTGTGCGCGGCGGGCTGTGGGTGGAGAAGCTGGACCGTTCCGTGCGCCGCGATTGGCACCGCCTGCTCAACGTCGGCCAGGACATCGCCTTCGACCACCAGCCCTACTGGGTGCAGTTCGAGGACAAGTACAAGGTCGATGAGCAGATGTACTACGTCGAGGACGTGGCCCGCTTCGGCCCGTTCAGCGCGCGCCTGGGCGTGAAGCAGTTCTTCGTCGACCAGTCGCGCCGCCGCGTGATCGGCGCCGCCGAGAATGTGAAGTCCGATTCGAAGTCCGATCCGCTGCTGTCCACCGGCTTCACCTGGGCCCCGGGCGTGGAGGGCATGGAACTGTTCGCCGGCTACTCGCAGAACTTCGCCGCGATCCCGTCCGGCGTGCTGGGTGAAACCGATCCCCAGCGCTTCCGCAACGTCGAACCGGAGACCGCCGACAACATCGAACTGGGCATGCGCATCAGCCGCTGGCCGCTGACCGCCTCGGTCACCCTGTACAACATCAAGTTCGACAACCGCATCGTCTACCTGCCTGCCGGCCTGGTCAGCGGCATCGACTACCTCGGCGAGACCGATGGCGTCTACGAGAACTTCGGCGGCGTGGAGAGCAACGGCCTGGAAGCGGCCTTCGGCTACGGCTGGGACAATGGCTGGCGCATCAATGCGGCCTACACCTACAACCGTTCCAAGTACCTGGGCAGCGGCAACGACGCGCGCGACGCGCAGCTGGGCATCGTCGATGGCGCCAAGGTGATCGGCCAGCCGGAGCAGATCCTGGTGGTGTCGGCCGACTGGCAGGGTGAGAACTGGAACTTCGGCCTGTCCGGTCGCTACCTGGGCGAACGCTACCTGGATGCGGCCAACGTCAACAAGCTGCCCTCGGCCACCGTGTTCAACGCCAACATCGGCTTCGACCTGCAGGGCCTGTCGCCGCGCCTGAAGGGCATGGGCGCCAACCTGGTGGTGAGCAACCTGACCGACAAGCGTTATCTTGCAGGGGTGGACGGCCGCGACAACGCCTTCATCGGCGCCCCGCGCACCGTCGGCATCTCATTCCGCGTGGACCTGTGAGTGTGACCCTGTGACTGATACCGGCCGACGCCGACTGTTGCAGGCCGGCGTCGCCGCCGGCCTTTCGCCGCTGCTGCCCAGCATCGCCCGGGCAGCAGCGATCGCCCCTGCTTCGCGCACGCGCAGCCTGCAGGACCTGCAGCACATCGTGGTGTTCATGCAGGAGAACCGCTCGTTCGACCACTACTTCGGCACGTTGCCGGGCGTGCGTGGCTTCGGTGACCGTTTCGTTGCCCCGGCATCACCGCTGCCCGGTGGCGACCGCCCGCGCAGCCTGTGGCTGCAGCCCGACGCCAGCGGACAACGCGCGATCGCCCCCTTCCCGTTGGATACCGCCGCGCACTTCGGCTACATGCGGGTGGAAGGCACGCCGCACACCTGGCCTGATGCACAGCAGGCGTGGGACCACGGGCGCATGGCGCACTGGCCCAAGGCCAAGCAGAACCATTCGATGGGCTACTTCCAGCGCAGCGACATGCCGTTCCAGTTCGCCCTGGCCGATGCGTTCACGCTGTGCGATGCCTACCACTGCGCGATGCAGGCCGGCACCAACCCGAACCGCGTGTTCCTGTGGACCGGCCACAACGACGCCCAGGGCCAGGCAGGCGGCCCGGTGATCGCCAATTCGCACGACAATTTCCCCGAGCTGGGCGGCCATCCGGACTCGTACCGCTGGGCCAGCTATGTCGAGCGGCTGCAGCAGGCTGGCGTGTCCTGGCAGATCTACCAGGACATGGCCGACAACTTCACCGACAACCCGCTTGCCGGGTTCGAGACCTTCCGCCAGGCGTACCGCGGCGACCCGGGGCATGACCCGGAGCTGCGCGCGCGCGGCGTCAGTACCCGTGGCCTGGCGCAGCTGCGCGAGGACGCGATCAGCGGCCGCCTGCCGCAGGTCAGTTTCGTCATCGCCGACGCAGCCGGCAGCGAGCACCCCGGGCCGTCCAGCCCCGCGCAGGGCGCCGCCTATACCGCGCGCCTGCTGGATGCACTGACCGCCGATCCAGAGGTGTGGAGCCGTACCGCCCTGCTGCTGATGTTCGATGAGAACGATGGCTTCTTCGACCATGTGCCGCCACCGGCACCGCCCTCCCCGCTTGGTGCCGGCTGGGCCGGTGCGTCGGCGGTCAGTACCGAGGGCGAATACCACCACCACCCGGCACCGGGCGACGGGAAATACGATGTCGCCGAGCTGCGTGGGCGCCCCTATGGGCTTGGCCCGCGCGTACCGTTGTATGTGATTTCACCGTGGAGCCGCGGCGGCTGGGTCGACTCGCAGGTGTACGACCACACGTCGGTGCTGCGTCTGATCGAGCGCCGCTTCGGCGTCGCCGCGCCGGACATCTCGGCGTGGCGGCGTGCGGTCTGCGGTGATCTGAGCAACGCCTTCGACTTCGCCCAGCGCGACACCCGCCCCTTCGCCAAGGCGCTGCCCGATGTCACCGCTGTCGCAGCGCGCGCCGCCGCCCTGCCCGGCCGTACCGTGCCCGCGTTGCCCGATGGCCTGCATGCGGCCCGCCAGGAGCCAGGCGTACGTCCTGCACGGGCACTGCCCTATCGGCCGCAGGTGCAGGCCACATCGGTGGATGGCGCTGGTCTCACCCTGCAGCTGGCCAGCGATGGCGCCGCGGCCGTGCTGCATGTCTATGACCGTCTGCGCCTGGACGCCGTTCCGCGCCGTTACACCGTGGTACCGGGTGCCACGCTGCAGGATCGCTGGCCGCTGGATGCGCACGGTCGTTACGATCTCTGGCTGCTGGGGCCGAATGGATTCCATCGCCATTATCGCGGCGATGGCACGCTCGTGCCGCTGCACGCACACGTGGAGCGCGCGGACGGCCAGATGCGCCTGACACTGCGCAATCCATCGCCGTCAGCGCGGAAGGTCCACGTGCAGGGGGCGGCCTATGCAGGTCATATGCCTACCCGCGAACTGCAGCTGGTGGCCGGCGCGGAGACCGTACTGGCGTGGGATCCCGCACCAACCGCGGGCTGGTACGACCTGATCGTCCAATCAGAGGGCGCCGAACAGCGCCTCGCCGGACGTGCCGAAGATGGCCGGCCCGGCACCAGCGATCCTGCCATGGGCAGCGAACCGCTGCGCTTCGATCACGGCTGAAAGATTCTCCGTGGAGCCGGGCGCGTGCTCGGCTCCACAGGGTGGGAACATCCCGCTCAGGCCTCCTGCAACCCCGGCCGGCCGTGCTCCACGGCATAGCGCTTCCAGCTCTGCAGCACGCCGTTCGGCTGCATGACCGTATCGAGCGTCTTCATGTCACCGATCCAGGTATCACGGGTGACGTCGCACAGCACATAACCACGCTTGTCCGTCGTCGCCTTCAGGTGCGGGCTGTGCCGCAGCTGGTTCTCTGCATAGGCATCCACGCCTTGGCCGTCCGCGCCCGACGTGATCGAAGTGGCCAGGAACTCACTGGAAATCACCCCGGAATCGGCATTGTCCTGCACCAGGTCGCTGGCATAGTGGCGGTGCGCATCGCCACAGGCGGTTACCACGTTGCCGAAGCCCACCTTCTGGATGTGATCGAGCAGGCGGCGGCGGCTGGACAGATAACCGGACCACTGGTCGTCGGAGGCCTGCACCACGCCGTCCTTCTCGCGCAGGTAGTTGCCCAGCGAAACCTGGTGGGCGATGGTGTGCCAGCGCGGTGCGGCATCGGCCAGGCCGTCGAACAGCCATTGCTCCTGCGTTGCGCCAACAATGCTGCGTTCGGGAGATTCCACCTGCCCGCGCTGCGCGATGTCCACCTGCTTGCTGCGGTACTGGCGGGTATCGAGCAGGTGCAGGTCCAGCAGCGTGCCATAGCGCGCGCGCCGGTACATCTGCATATGGCCCTCGCGCGGGAACGACGAAGCACGCAGCGGCATGTTCTCGTAGTACGCCTGGAACGCCTGTGCGCGGCGCAGCAGGAACACGTCACTGGGCGTGCCGTCCTGGTCCTCGGCGCCGGCCCAGTTGTTGTCCACCTCATGGTCGTCGAAGGTAACGAACCACGGCGACGCGGCGTGCGCGGCCTGCAGGTCCCTATCGGTCCTGTACTGCGCGTAGCGCCGGCGGTAGTCGTCGAGGGTGTAGGTCTGCGGGCCCACATGGTTGCGCAGGTTGGTGAACGGCTGGCCGTTCATCCTGCGCACGCCAGGCTGGCTTTCGCCCTCGTAGATGTAGTCGCCGTAATGGAACACGAAGTCAAGCGGCTCCTCGGCAATGTGCCGCCATGCACTGTAGTGCCCCTCCTCGTAGTGCTGGCAACCGGCCACCGCGAAGCGCACGCGGTCGACCCGTGCGTTGGCCGCAGGCAGGGTGCGGGTGCGGCCAATCGCACTGGCATGGCCTCCCACGGTGAAGCGGTACCAGTACGGCCGCCCCGGCAGCAGGCCGTCCAGTTCCACGTGCAGCGCATGGCCAAGCTCGGGGTGGGCCAGCGCGGTGCCCTGCCGCACCACGGTGCGCATGCTCTCGTCGGCGGCCAACTGCCATGCCACCGCCATCGGCCGCGTTGGCATGCCGCCGCCGACCACCAGTGGCTCGGTGGCCAGCCGCGTCCACAGCACCACGCCGTCGGCCGACGGATCACCCGATGCCACGCCGAGAGTGAACGGCGTACTGGCAAAGCGCGGCGATGCGAGCAGATTGCGCGGATTCAGCGCTGACACATCCTTCTGCGCGGCCAGCGCGCGGGCCGTTCCGGCCCACGCGCCCAAAGCGGAAAGTCCGGACAGGGCAAGGAAGCGCCTGCGATTGATCGTATCCAAGACGGTCGCCTTCAGTTGTAGATGATGTGGAAGTAGAAGAAGCGGCCGTAGTCATCGATCTCGGTGCGGAAGCGCCCGTTCGGACCGGTGCTGTAGGTCGGCTGGGTGTTGAACAGGTTCTTGGCCTCGTACTTCAGCGTCACGTGCTTGCTGACCTTGTGGCTGAAGGCCAGGTTGAAGGTCATGTACGGGTCGTAGTACGAATCCAGCCACTGGGTATCGCCGAAGTCGACCAGCATCCGGCTGCGGTAGGTGCCGGATACGCGCAGCTGCGAGCTCTTCCATGGCATGCGCCAGATCACCGAGCCGTTCACCGACCAGTCCGGCTGGTACAGCAGGCGGTCCAGGCGGCGCTCGCTGCCGTCGCTGATGCGGTAGTTGGTCTGCCCGTACAGGCGGGTGGCATTGAGGTACGTGTCGAAGCGGTGGCGGCCCCACTGCAGGTTGCGGTTGGCTACCGCGAACTCGACACCGCGCAGCGTCGACTCATCGGTGTTCATCGGCTGGGTGACCCGGTAGCGGATGTCGCCGACGTTCTCGAACGTGGTCAGGGTATAGATGTCGTCCTTGATGACCTTGTCGAACAACGCGACCGATACCAGTCCGTTGTTGCCGTTGAAGTACAGGTCCCAGGCAAAATCGAGGTTGGTCGAGCGGCGTGGCTGCAGCGAGGCATTGCCCTGCTTGATGGTGCAGAAGCCTCCGCCCAGCTCGTCGTCGCCGCAGCTGGTGCTGCTGGCCTGGGCGATGTTGCTGGGCGTCGGCCGGCCCAGCGTGCGGCTGGCGGAGAACCTCAGGCGCTGGTCTTCGCTCAGCTTGAAGGTGGCGTTCAGCGACGGCAGCAGGTTGTTGTAGCCGCCACCGCTCTTGCGGAATGCCGACGTGTAGGTGGTGCCACCATCCTCACTGAACGGGCTGAACGCATCGAAGGTGGTGTGGTCATAGCGCAGGCCGCCGATCAGCAGCAGCCGGTCCCAGGCGTAATGCGCCGACACGTAGGCGTTGGCAATGTCTTCCACGTACTTGTAATCGCTGGTGAAGTCGGCATTCGGATAGGCCGCATCGTTGTTGCCCAGCTTCGGGTAAAGCTCGTCATGCCACTTGCGGTTGTCGATCAACGGGAAACCGGGAACGCTGCCAAGCAGGGTCGAACCCGGGTACAGATAGTCATTCAAGGTCGCGCTGGTCTTGTAGTAATCGAAATCGATGTCCTGCCAGATCTTCAGATGGCGATACTCGGCACCGGCAGCCAGACCGAAACCGCGCGCGTCGGCATCGATGTTGTAGCTGAAGTCGGCGCGCAGGTTGTCGATGCTCTCCTTGGCGTCGCGCGGCGAGATATAGGCCTGCGCCGGATTGAGCTTGAACGCCGAGGTGGTCAGCAGGCTGGAATCGGAAACACCCACTGCGTTCGGAAAGCCATGGCTGTCGTTGGCATAGTCGACGAACAGGTTGCTCGGATAGGCGCGCACGCCCCAGTAGACCTGGTTGTTGTGGAAGGTCTCTTCGGTGTGGCCGGCACGCAGGGTCAGCCGCGAGAGCTCGCCGATATCCCAGTTGAAACTGGCGATCGCGCCGCGGTTGCTGCGGTCCCACCGGTCATGGCGGTTCTTGATGTAGATGCTGTTGATCTGGGCGGTGCCACCGTCCTCGCTCTGGTTGCGTATCGGGAACTTGGCGTTGCCATACAGATCGGTCTTGTTCATCGTCGAGTTCTCGTAGAACCGGTACGAGTACAGCAGCAGCGAGGCATAGAACGGGTCGTCCGATGGCTTCCATTCCAGCTTGGCCGAGCCACCGAAGTTGGTGATGTAGTTGGTGTAGGTGCCGGTGCTGAAGTTGCCCGGTGCGCGCAGGCCGTTCCAGCCCTTCGCCTCGTCGGGGCCGGTGGTTCCATCGGTGAGGTACTTGCCGGCATCGTTGTAGTAATAGTTCGATTCCACCCAGCGCTTGACGCTGTTGCGCGAGCGCTGTTCGTAGCGCGCGACTGCGACGATGCCGAACTGATCGTCGCCGCCGAACTGGTTGGAGAACACTGCCTTGGCGCTCTTGCCGAAGTGACCCAAAGTCTTGTGGTCGCCCCCTGCGCTGCGCCCCACATTGGTCTCGGCCGTGGAATAGATGCCGGCCACGTCGGCGAACACGTACTTGCCGGAACGGTCAAAGGCGCTGCGGCTGATGATGTCGATGACACCACCGATGGCATCCGGTGCCTGCTCGGCGCTGAAGCTTTTGTAGATGTCGGTGCGGGTGCCGATATCGCTGGGAATCAGCTGCAGGTTGTTCATGCGCTCTCCGGAGCCACTGCCACCCACGCTTGCGATCGCGATACCGTCGATGGTCGTGTAGTTGAGATTGGCCTGCACGCCGCGCACGGTCACGTAACGCGGTTCGCCCGCATCTTCCACCGCGCTCAGGCCGGGTGCGGCCATCAGGCTTTCGGCCAGCGTTTCATCGCCATAGCTGTCCATCTCGTCGTAGATCACCGAATCCTTGATCACCGGCGAGGTCTTCTTCTGGTCGATGACCTCATGGGCAGCAATCACCGTGACCGTGCCCAGGGTCGGGGCCACTACCGCCTCCGGTGGGCGCGATGCAGGCACGGCCGGCCGGCTTGCCTGCGGGGCCGGTGCCGCGTCGATGGCGATCACGTTGCCGTCCACCACCGTGTAGCGCAGGCCGGTGCCGGCCAGAAGCGTGTCCAGCGCCTGCTTGACGGTGGCCCCTCGCGGTACCGCGCCCGCCATGGGTGCAGAACCCTCCCCGGCATACAGGAACTGCACGCCGGAGCTGCGTGACAGCTGCTCCAGTGCCTGGCTCAGTGGCTGCGCGGCGATCGCTGCGGTGACCCGGGTCTCAAGCCCATTGGCCGACGCAGCCTGCGCGTGCGCGTCCAGGCAGGGAGACAAGGCCAGTACCACCGACAGATAGAGCTTCTTGCGCATCACGGTTCCTTGGAGGAGAGAGGATTGCTGCTGCCGCGTCGGCATTCGACAGCGGCTTCTCCCAAGTAAGAGCCGGCATCGGCGGAAGTGGAGAACGCCGATTCGATGAATTTTTTCTGACAGCCCTTCGTCGAGCCGCGATCAACGGCTGGACACCCACACCGTGTCCGCTTCGCGGCGGATGACGAAGCGTGGGTCCCGCTGCAGGAAGGCCTGCAACGCAGCGACCCGGTGCGCCTCCAGGCTGCCCGACAAGCGCGCCGCGCGCGCGGCGTCATCGGTCAGCCGCACCTGCACCTGGTTGTGGCGGTTGAACGCCGCCGCCACCTCGTCCAGCCGCTCATCGCGGAACGACACCCGGCGCTGCTGCCAGTCCAGCAGCATGGACACCGGTATTTCCAACGGCTGCACCGCATGGCTGCGATGATCGACCTGGACCACCTTCCCAGCAGGCAACTGCGCCAGCCGTCGTTGCCCGCCGCCAACGGTCCAGACCTCCACTTCGCCGGACACCACGCCGATGCGCGTGCTCTGCAAGCGGCGCGACACGTCGAACACGGTGCCGATGTCGCGGATCTGCAGATCGCCAACCCGCACCTCGAACGGCCGGCGATCCGCCGCGATATCGAACGTGGCTTCGCCGCTCAGCAGTTCAACCCGACGGCTGAACCAGCCGATGTTCACCCGCAGGCGACTGTCTGCGTTCAGGCGCACCTGCGTCCGGTCCGCCAGCACCACCTCACGCAGTTGCCCGTGGCCGGCGATCAGCATCTGTCCGCGAGGCATCAGCCACGGCACCAGTCCTGCCGCCAGCAACAGGCAGCAGGCCACCGCCGCCACCCGCCTCCAGAGTGGCCGGCGTGATCGCGATGCAACCACGGCGCGCGGCACGGGCACCGGTACGGCAAACAACGGCACGACCTTCGCCGTTGCCGGCAGCTCCGGCAGCGCGGCCCGGTCCCCCTGCTCCTGTCCGTACGCCACCATCACCGCGCCAACCTGCCGGTGCACGTGCAGGACATGCAGGTACGCGCGTATGTGTTCGGGAGAGCGCTTCATCCATGCCATGAACTCGATGCGCTGAGCGACGCTCAGGTCACCCTCGCGGTTGCACAGGAACCAGTGCGCGGCCTGCTCGGCCACCCCGTCATCCATCGCTGCAGGCTCCTGCCGGTTCATCCATCCTTCCCGGCGCCGAGCGCCTTCCTGCAGGCATCCAGTCCCTTGCCGATGTGCTTGCGCACCATGTGCACCGACACATCCAGCTGTGCCCCCACCTGCCGGCAGTCCAGGCCATCGCGATAGTGCAGCTCCATCACCCGCCGCGTCGTCGGCGGCAGTTGCGCGATCGCGCCGCGGATTCCGCTCCAGCGCTGCGCCCGCTCGAAATCAGCTTCGATGTCCTCCTCGCTGCGCAGCACCTCGGCCAGCAGGTCGACGTCCTCGATCTGCGGCAGGCCGGAGCGCGAGCGTGCCTGTTCACGCGCCAGGTTGGCCGCCACCGCGAACAGATAGGCTTCTGGGTTCTCGATCGCCTGGGCATCTTCGCCGGTACTGCGCAGCAGCCGCAGGTAGACCTCCTGGGCCAGGTCCTCGGCATCGGCAGCCTGTGAACCACGCCGAAGGAAGAAGCCATGCAGCAGGCGGCGCCGCAAGGCGTAGCTCTTCTCCCAGATCCTGACGCTGTTCACAACCGACCAACCACCCCGAGGCTGGAAAACCCAGCAGGGTGCACACCAACGATGACATCCGCATTGCAGCGCCGCATGGCAAAGCGAAGGTTCGCGCAGACCCAATCGTCGCCTGCCTACCCGCCAGCCGGTACGGCGCCTACCCTTGTCTCCTCGGCAGCCACCACGGCCGCCCCCGCGCCACGGACCTGCCGGCGCGACTCCGCTCCAGAGCTGTCGCCCTGCCGGCGGTGTCGCGCAGGTGCGGACCGGCGCTTTCTGGAGACGCAGCATGAACCAGGCACACTTCCCTCTCGACACCGATCCGCAGGAAACCCGCGAATGGCGCGAGTCCCTGCAGGCGGTGATCGAGGCCGGCGGCCGCCCCCGCGCGCACTATCTGCTGGACCAGCTTGATGCACTCGATGTGCAGCAGCATGGCGACCTGCACACCCGCGCATGGACCGCCTACACCAACACCATCCCGCTCGAACGCCAGCCCGCCTATCCGGGTGACCTGGCCATCGAGCGGCGGCTGAACGCGATGATCCGCTGGAATGCCATGGTGATGGTGCTGCGTGCCGGCAGGCATTCCAATGTCGGCGGCCACATCGCTACCTACCAGTCGGCAGCAGTCATGTATGACGTGGGGTTCGATCACTTCTTCCGTGGACGGACCGAAACCTTCGACGGCGACATGATCTACATCCAGGGTCATTCCGCGCCGGGCATCTACGGCCGGGCGTACGTGGAAGGCCGCATCAGTGCCGAGCAGATGGACAACTTCCGCCGCGAAGCCGGGCGCGAGGGCCTGTCCTCGTATCCGCACCCACGGTTGATGCCCGGGTTCTGGCAGTTTCCCACCGTGTCGATGGGCCTGGGTCCGCTGACGGCGGCTTATCAGGCCCGCTACATGCGCTACCTGGAATACCGGGGGCTGAAGCAACATCAGGGTCGCAAGGTCTGGGCCTTCCTCGGTGATGGCGAAATGGACCAGCCCGAATCGCTGGCGGCCATTTCGCTGGCCGGGCGCGAGCGCCTGGACAACCTGGTGTTCGTGGTCAACTGCAACCTGCAACGCCTGGACGGACCGGTGCGTGGCAACGCCAAGGTGATCCAGGAACTGGAAGGCACCTTCCGCGCCGCCGGCTGGAACGTGATCAAGGTGATCTGGGGCAGTGGCTGGGACGAGCTGCTGGCACGCGATCACAGCGGGCTGCTGCGCCAGCGCATGATGGAGTGCGTGGATGGCGACTACCAGACCTTCAAGTCGCAGAGCGGCGCCTACGTGCGCGAACACTTTTTCGGGCGCTACCCGGAACTGCTCGCGCTGGTGGAGCACATGAGCGACGACGAGATCTGGGCACTGGCACGCGGCGGCCACGATCCGCAGAAGGTATTCGCCGCCTACCAGCAGGCGGTGAACACCAGCGGTCGCCCGAGCGTGGTGCTGGCCAAGACAGTGAAGGGCTTCGGCATGGGCGAGGCCGGCGAAGGCCAGAACATCAACCACCAGCTGAAGAAGATGAGCGCCGACGCGGTGCGTGCATTCCGCGACCGCTTCGACCTGCCGGTCAGCGACGCGCAGCTGGAAGAGATGCCCTACCTGCGCCCGCAACCGGGCAGCGCCGAGGCGCTCTACTTCGCGCAGCGCCGCCAGGCGCAAGGCGGCCAGCTGCCAGCACGGCTGACCCAGGTCGATCCGCTGCCGCTGCCGCCGCTGTCCACGTTCAACGTGCAGTTGCAGGGCAGCGGTGATCGTGGCCAATCCACCACCATGGGCTTCGTACGCATCCTCACCACCCTGCTCAAGGATCCCGGACTGGGCAGGCTGGTGATCCCGATCGTGCCCGATGAATCGCGCACCTTCGGCATGGAAGGGCTGTTCCGCCAGATCGGCATCCATTCCTTCCTGGGCCAGCTGTACACCCCGCAGGACGCCGGCCAGCTGAGCTATTACAAGGAGTCCAAGGACGGCCAGATCCTGCAGGAAGGCATCAACGAATCCGGGGCGATCTGCTCATGGATCGCAGCCGGCACCGCATACAGCAATCACGGCCTGGCCACGATCCCGTTCTACATCTTCTATTCGATGTTCGGCCTGCAGCGCGTCGGCGACCTGGCCTGGGCAGCGGCCGACGCGCGCACCCGTGGCTTCCTGCTTGGCGCCACCTCCGGCCGCACTACCCTGATGGGCGAAGGCCTGCAGCACGACGATGGCCACAGCCACGTGCTGTCCTCGGTGATTCCAAGCTGCGTGTCCTACGACCCGACCTACAACTTCGAACTGGCAGTGATCATCCACGACGGCCTGCGCCGCATGTATGTGGACCAGGAAGACATCTACTACTACATCACCCTGCTCAACGAGAACTACCCGCACCCGGCCCTGCCTGACGGCGCCGAAGCCGGCATCCTGAAGGGGCTCCATCTGCTGCGTCCCGCTGCTGCCGACAGCACGGCACAGCCTCGCGTGCAGCTGATGGGCAGTGGCTCGATCCTGCGCGAGGTGCTGGCCGCCGCCGACCTGCTGCAGCAGGATTTCGCCATCGCAAGCGATGTCTGGAGTGCCACCAGCCTGACCGAACTGCGCCGTGATGGCCTGGCTGCCGAGCGCTGGAACCTGCTGCACCCGGCCGACGAGCCGCGCATTCCCTACGTGCAGCAGTGCCTGCAGGGCCATGCCGGCCCGGTGGTGGTGGCAACCGACTACATGAAGATCGTCGGCGACCAGATCCGCCCCTTCATCAACGACCGGCGCTTCATCGCACTCGGCACCGATGGCTTTGGCCGCTCGGATACACGCGAATCGCTGCGCACGTTCTTCGAAGTCGATCGCCACTTCATCACACTGGCGGCACTGAAGGCCCTGGCTGATGACGGGCACGTGGAACGGGTCCTGCTGCAGCAGGCGATCGACCGGTACGGCATCGATACCGGCAAGTGCGATCCCGCCGCGGCATGACAGAACAGCAACGGTACCCGCAGAGCACGCTTCTGCGGGGGCCGCTGCATCACATCACTACGGCAACCGCTTGAACAGGTTGGTCTGCAGGATCGGCGTGCCGTCATGGCCGAAGAAGGCCTTGGTCTCGGTCATCGTTGAACGATCGGCAGCCACCGTGTACACGCGGGTGGACGCCGGCACGCCATGATCGACCAGCTGCATCACCAGCGTGTTCGGCGCCGGCAGTTTCAGCGTTGCCTGGTTGGCGCCGTAGCTGCCGGTCAGCGCCGCAGGCGTGCCGTCCAGCGCCAGCGTACCGTCGGATTTCAGGGTCTTGCCGTCATGCAGGACGATATCCACGTGCGAGCTCCACCTGCCCGCACCGGCATCCTTGAATTCCAGCACGACCTGTTGCGGCCGCTGCGCCTCAGGGAGTGCGGAAGTGGCGATCTCCAGCGACCAACGGCCGAGCAGGGGCGATGGCAAAGCATCGGCCGCCTGCGCCGTCGATGCCTGCAGCGGAAGAAGGGACAGCAGCACAGCAGAAAACAGCTTCATGTGAGTCTCCTGTCGAGTGAAGAACCGTCTGCGCAACGTGCACGATGACCGCACTACCCGGACTCTGCAGCCACCGGGGCAGGCGTGTAACGAACTGCATCACAGTCCGGCAGTCCGATCCGGGGCCAGGCCCCACAAGGTGAGCATTCATCGACGTAATTCCGCCGCGCTCAGCCGTTCCATCCCAGCCCGCGCGGCTCGTTGCTGAAGCCTGCGGCCCGCAACGCGTCCACCAGCGCGCCACGATGCACCGGCACATCATTGATCCGTTCCAGGGTGAAGGACAGGCGCCGCCCCCGGCGCAGTGCCACAGCCAGGGCCTGTGCAGCGGCAACCAGCGTGTTGGCCGCATCCTCTGCCCCGCTCTCGATCCAGCTGGACAGTTGCCGCCCACCCTGCGCCAGGTACAGCAGCAACCGGCCGTTGCCTATCACCACCATTGCACCGGAACGCCGCAGCGGACGTGCACCGGCCACCGGCTGCGGCCACGGCAGCAGGCTGCCGAAGGGATTGGCCGGATCCAGCGCTGACAGCGCGACGACCGACAGCTCACGCGGCACACGCTCGGACAGCTCGCGCAGATGATCGATCGTGCCGCGCTCTGCAAACTGTGCTCCGCCCAGCCCCGCCACGAAGCGACCGCGCAGGACCTGCCCGGCATCTTCCATGCCTCGATAGACAGGCTGCAGTGCAGGAAACCCACCAGCTACCGCTTCGGTCATTGCCGCCGCCCGGGTCACCACCCGGTAGCGATCAAGCAGGCATTCGCCCAGCGCCAGCGCGCGCACCGTGTCGTTGCTGCGCTCGCGGGGAAGCAACGACCATCGCCCCGCCAGGGTCGGCCCGCTGGCAATGGCCGGGTCCAGCGCCGTGGCCCGCGCCTCCAGCATCGGCATGAAGCGGAAACCCCGCGTGTGCCGCGAGGCCGACGCAACGCGCGCCCGCTGCTGGCGCGCACCGGCCAGGGCCCGCAACGGCGACCACAGGTCGCTGCTTACTTCGCCCCTCCAGGCCAACTGCCACAGCGCCATCTGGAAGTCCTCGGCCGCCGCCGCCGCACTGCCGGCCAGGCGTGACTGCACCTGCGTGGCCAGCTGTCGTGCGAAGTAGGCGCCGCCATCGGCCAGGACCTGCACGATGGCGTCCTGCATCGGCGTACGCAGCGCCGGATCCGCTTCCGGCAGCAGCGGCAACGTTTCGGCGGCATGGTCCTGCAGGTGCAGCGATACCAGGGCGTCGTCGTCACCCAGCCGCCCGTGCCCGGCCCACAGCACCATGCCGGTGGCCAGCAGCTCATCAAGCAGGGCCGGTGCGTAGTCGCGCACCCGGGCCGGCAGGACCTGGTGTTCCCAGACCGAAACAGGCAGCGGCAACCCCGCCAGCTGCTCGACCACACGGGCAACGCCGTCGCTGCCCTCAAGCATGGCCGCAACGGCACCATTGCGGGCACGCCCGGCGCCGCCTTCCAGCAACACCCCCTGCCCCTCCAGCAGCAGGCGCACATAGGCTGCCGGCGGCACCGGCCGGGTGGCTTCACGTGCGGCCTGCAGCGAACGCAGGCGCAGACGCTGCAACACATCTTCGCTGACCCATTCGTGCACTACTTCCGGCGACGGATGCCCGCGCTCGTTTCCCTGCTGTGGCCGCGCTGCGCCGAAGTTGCCACGCAGCACCCGCCCCTGCTCCTGCAGCCTTTCCAGCGCGCTGTCGACCACCGCCACACCCAGCCCGAACCGCTTGGCCAGCGCCGTGCTGGTGAAGGGCGCATGCGTACGTGCGTGGCGGGCCAGCATATCGCCGAGGGGATCGAGCATGCCTGCAAGAAACACCTCGGGCAGCCCGCCCGGCAGCGCCGTGCCCAACGCATCGCGCACACGTGCGGCGTCCTCCACGGCGACCCACTGCGTGTGGCCGGCAATTGAAACCGGGATGGCACGCTGCTGCGCCTGCAGCGCCGCCAGGTGCGCTTCCACGCATTCCGGATCGGACAGGCGCAGCGCCAGGTCCGATGCAGCCAACGGTCCAAGCTCGCGCAGCAGGTCGGACACGCCTTCCATGCCATGGGCCCTGCGCGCAGGTTCCAGCCGCTGCAGCTCGCATTCAACCTGATCGACTACTCCCGCATCCAGCAGTTCGCCCAGGTCCACCTGGCCCAGCAGCTCGGCAAGCAGGCCGCTGTCCAGTGACAGCACTGAAGCGCGGCGCTCGGCCAGCGGCACGTCCGCCTCGTACATGAACTCGGCGACATAGCCGAACAGCAGATTGGCCGCGAACGGCGAAGGCACCTCGGTCGCGACGTCCAGCAACTGCACCTGGCCGCGTTGAACGCGTTGCATCAGCGCGTCCAGCGCATCCAGGTCGTAGACATCCTGCAGGCACTCGCGGGCGGTCTCGATCAGGATCGGGAACTCCGCATGGGCCTGCGCGATCTCCAGCAACTGGCCGGCGCGCAGGCGCTGCTGCCACAGCGGCGATCGACGCCCCGGCGTGCGCCGCGGCAACAGCAGTGCACGCGAGGCACACTCGCGGAAGCGCGCCGCGAACAGTGCCGAATGACCGACGGCCGCCGTGATCGTGCGGCGCAGCCGTTCCGGCTCGAACACGAACATGTCCGCCCCCGGAACGCGCCCGGTACTGTCGGGAATCCGCGCGATGATGCCATCGTCGCTGGCGACCACGGCCGGGTCGATGCCCCAGCGCTCGCGCAATCGTGCTGCCACCGCCAATGCCCACGGATCATGCACGCGGCGGCCATACGGCGAATGCAGCATCACCCGCCAGTCGCCCAGCTCGTCGCGGCAGCGTTCCACCACCAGGCGCAGGTCGGTGGGAAGCACGCCGGTGGCCTGCCGCTGCTCGGCGACCAGGGCAAGCATGTTGCTGATCGCGTTGGCGTCCAGGCCACTGGCCTGCAGGCGTGCGTGCAGCGCCGGCGCCGGGGTGTCACTGCTATCGATCTGCGTCTCCAGCGCGGCGAGAAACGTGCCGATGGCCTGTCCCAGTTCGGCAGGGCGGCCGACACCTTCGCCACGCCAGAACGGCAGGCGCGCCGAGCGTCCGGGCGCGGGCGTCACCACCACCTGATCGTGGGTGATCTGGTCGATCCGCCATGACGTCGCGCCCAGCGTGATCACATCATTCACCCGCGACTCGTGGACCATCTCCTCGTCCAGCTCACCGACGCGACGTGATCCGGCCCGCTCTTCTCCCTCAGGCAGCACCACGCTGTACATGCCACGGTCGGGAATAGTGCCGCCGCTGGTAACCGCCAGTTGCTTCGCACCGGGGCGAGCGCTGAGCTCACCGCTCTGCCGATTCCACACCAGCCGCGGCCGGAAACCGGCGAAATCCTCGGACGGATAGCGGCCGGAAAGCATGTCCAGCACGGCGTCGAAAGCACTGCGCGGGAGTGTCCGGTACGGCGCGGCACGGCGCACCCGCGCATACCAGGCATCGGCCTGCCACGGCTCCATCGCCACCGCCGCCACCGTCTGCTGGGCCAGCACATCAAGCGGGTTGCGCGGCGGAGTGATGGCCTCGATGCGTCCGGCCAGCATGCTGTCCACCACCACGGCGGCGTCGATCAGGTCGCGCCGCGTACGCGGATACACCAGACCGCGGGACAGGCCACCCACCTGGTGGCCGGCGCGACCAACGCGCTGCAGGGCGCTGGCCACCGACGGCGGCGCCGCCACCTGGATCACCAGGTCGACCAGCCCCATGTCGATCCCCAGCTCCAGGCTGGACGTGGCCACCACGCAGCGCAGTGCACCCGATTTCAGCGCCTGCTCGATCTCGCCGCGCTGCTCCTTGGACACCGATCCGTGATGCGCGCGTGCGATCAGTGCCGGCGCAGCGGACACCCGGTTGACCGTACTGCCGGTGAAAGAGCCATAGGCCAACCCGTTGCCTGAATCGCCGCGGATTGCGCCGTCCTCGCCACTGCGTCCTGCGTACAGCTCGTTCAGGCGTGCGGTCAGCTTTTCGGCTACGCCACGCGAATTGGCAAAGACAATCGTCGAGCGATGGCGCAGCACGTTGTCGAGAATGCTTGCCTCCACATGCGGCCAGATCGAACCGATCCGCACGCCGCCGTCGCGCTCCCCGGGCGTGCCCTGCGCAGTCAGGCTGGACATGTCTTCCACCGGTACCACGATGCGCATCTGCAGCTGCCGCGCCGAGCCGGGTTGGACCACGCTCACCGGGCGGTCGCCGCCCAGGAACGCGGCCACCTCGTCGACCGGCCGCACCGTGGCCGACAGGCCGATGCGCTGCGCCGGTTCGTGCAGCAGCGCATCCAGCCGTTCCAGGCTCAGCGCCAGATGCGAACCGCGTTTGCCGCCGGCCACTGCATGGATTTCATCGAGGATGACGGTCTGCACATCGCGCAGAATCTCGCGTGCCTGCGAGGTCAGCATCAGGTACAGCGACTCGGGCGTAGTGATCAGGATGTCCGGCGGCCGCCGCACCAGGCCTGCACGTTCACTGCTGGAGGTATCGCCGGTACGCAATGCGACGGTCAGCTTTACCGCCGGCTCGCCGCGTCGGGCGCGCTCGTCGGTGATGCCCTGCAGCGGCACCTGCAGGTTGCGCTGCACGTCGCTGCCCAGCGCCTTGATCGGCGACAGGTACAGCACGCGGGTGCGCCGCGCCGGTTTGGCCGACGGCGCTGCGCGCGCTTGCCGATCACGCTCGGCAAACAGCTGGTCGATGGCATGCAGGAATGCGGCAAGTGTCTTGCCCGATCCGGTTGGCGCGATGACCAAGGTATGTTGGCCGGCACCGATCGACGACCAGGCCTGATCCTGCACCGGCGTGGAGGCGTCGAACGCGGCACGGAACCAGGCCTGCGTCGCGGGATGGAAGCGCTGCAGCGGGTCCTGCGGGGAATCGGGCGGCGTCATGATATGCCGATCATACCCAGCTGCGGCCCACGGGCCGGACCTTCGCAGGCGCTGGTTGCATCAGGCAGCTGATCCGGGGTCGACAACAAAAGCCCGGAGCGCAGCCATCCTGCCGTCACGGAAACGCCAGACGTCGCTGTAAAGACGCGTGATCCGTCGGCCTTCGGTGTCCGTGGTCACGATCGTACCCACAGCCACCACCATGTCATCTTCGGCTACCAGCTCGGTCACGGTGAACTCGGGAGGTTCCCGGTAGTTCGCCTTCATCCATTGGCGAAGGCACGCCTTGCCATTGATGACCGTGTCACCGATCACGTTCCACTCGATGTCATCGGTGCAGTGCTGCAGGAACCCTTCGATATCCAATACGGAAATCGCAGCATTCGCAGCCAGCAGGGTGGCCTTGTTCGCACTGGTCATCGGCGGGGTCCGCTCGGCAGTCATGGTGCGAACCTAGCACCGCGATCGTGGGCCGCAGGTCAATGCGACGCGCAAAGAAAACGCCCGCAGATCCAGGATCTGCGGGCGTTTTTTTGCATCTGGCGGAGTGAGAGGGATTCGAACCCTCGATAGAGCTTTTGACCCTATACTCCCTTAGCAGGGGAGCCCCTTCAGCCGCTCGGGCATCGCTCCGGGGTTT
>Ga0308165_1002674_pt1 | contig 20628 bp, 21 predicted proteins | sample PhyWR2_FD_201032 | JGI IMG/M metagenome (GOLD analysis project Ga0308165, IMG submission 201032) | Phyllosphere microbial communities from UC Gill Tract Community Farm, Albany, California, United States - DLSLW.R2 | ecosystem: Host-associated > Plants > Phyllosphere > Unclassified | place: USA... | reverse complement strand
GGGCGCAGACGGGTTTGCGCAGCGCGCAGTGCGGCACGTGACAGCGAGTAGCCCTCATCCACCGCCGCTTCGGCAAATTCAACGATCAGGATGGCGTTCTTCGACGACAGGCCGATGGTGGTCAATAGTGCGACCTGGAAGTAGACATCGTTGCTCAGATCGCGCATCCACGCCGCCAGCGCGGCGCCGAGCAGGCCCAGCGGGATTACCATGATCACCGAGAAGGGGACCGACCAGCTTTCATACAGCGCGGCGAGACACAGGAACACCACCAGAATCGAGATGGCATACAGGCTCATGGCCTGCCCGCTGGCCAGCTTTTCCTGAAGCGACATGCCGCTCCACGCCCAGGTGGTGCCTGCCGGCAGGCTGTTGGCTAGCGCTTCCATTTTTTCCATAGCCACGCCGGAGCTGAAGCCGGAGGCATTTTCACCCTGGATTTCGAAGGCGGCGGAGCCGTTGTAGCGCACCAGGCTTTCCGGGCCATATTGCCAATGGGTGGTGGCAAAGGCGGAGAACGGCGTCATGCTGTCATTGCTGCTGCGTACGAACCATTTACCGAGATCGGACGGCACGGCGCGGGCGTCGCTTTCTCCCTGAATGTAAACCTTCTTCACGCGTCCGCGATCGATAAAGTCGTTCACGTAGGTGCCGCCCCAGGCGCTGGAGAGCGTGTCGGTGACATCGCTCAGCGACAGTCCCAGGGAAACGGCTTTGTCATTGTCGATATCGACCTGCAGCTGCGGCATTTGCGGCAGGTCGTTGGCGCGGACCGACTGGAGTTCCGGACTTTGACTGGCGGCCGCCAGCAGCTGGCTGCGCATTTTCATCAGGCTATCGCGATCGGTACCGCCGCTGGCCATCAGCTCAAAGGTAAAGCCGTTGCTCTGCCCCAGGCCGTCCACCGACGGTGGGGTCATGGCAAACAGCGAGGCGTCGCGAATGCTGCTCAGATCCTGGGTGGCGCGCAGGGCAATCGCCTGGGCGGTGTTCTCGGCGCCTTTACGTTCGGACCAGTTTTTCAGCGACACGAAGGCCATCCCGGCGTTTTGTCCGCTGCCGCTGAAGTTAAAGCCATCGACGGTGAAAATAACGTTGGTATTGGCTTTTTCTTTGCTGAGGAACCAGTCGGTCACCTGGCGACGTACTTCGGCGGTACGCACGGCGGTGGCGCCCGCCGGGAGGGTGTACTGGACCATGATTTCGCCCTGATCCTCTACCGGCAGGAAGCTCCCCGGCAGCTTCCACATCGCCAGCGCCATGGCGCCGCAAATCAGCACAAAGGCGCCCATCATCATGGCAGAGCGGCGTAGCCCGCCGAGCACGCGATGCTGGTAGCCCTGTTCGGTACGACCCCACAGACGGTTAAACGCCCCGAAGAATCCTGTGGTATGCGGTTTAGAGTGGGAGAGCAGCGCGCCGCACAGCGCCGGCGTTAAGGTGAGAGCCACCACCACCGACAGCATCATCGCCGAGATAATCGTCACCGAGAACTGGCGATAAATCACGCCGGTCGAGCCGCCAAAGAAGGCCATCGGTAAGAAGACTGCCGACAGCACCAGCGCAATCGCGATCAGCGCCCCGGAGATTTCTCCCATCGATTTTTCGGTGGCTTCGCGGGCGGGCAGGCCCTCGTCGCGCATAATACGCTCGACGTTTTCCACCACCACGATGGCATCATCCACCAGCAGGCCGATGGCCAGTACCATCGCAAACAGGGTCAGGGTGTTGATGGAGTAGCCGAACAGGGCCAGCACGCCAAAGGTCCCCAGCAGTACCACCGGCACCGCCACCGCCGGAATCAGCGTGGCGCGGAAATTTTGCAGGAACAGGTACATCACACAAACCACCAGAATGATGGCTTCAAACAGCGTTTGAATAACATCTTCAACCGAGATTTTAATGAACTCGGTGCTGTCTTTCGGATAGGCGATATCGTAGCCCTGCGGCATCTGACGCTGATATTCAGCAATTTTACTTTTCACGCGCGTGGCGGTATCCAGCGCGTTGGCGCCCGGGGCCATCATCACCGCGATACCGGCGGCCGGGTGGCCGTTGAGGTTTGACGTGGCGGTGTAATCTTCGCTGCCCATCTCAACACGAGCGACGTCGCCCAGCCGCACCACCGAGCCGTCTGACTTGCTCTTGACGATAATATTTTTGAACTGATCGACCGTTTGCAGCCGCGACTGGGCGCGGACGGTGGCGGTTAGCTGCTGCGCGCTGGATGATGGCAGCGCGCCGATTTTACCCGCGGAAATCTGCACGTTCTGCGCTTCAATCGCCGTTTGTACATCGGAAGGCATCAGCGCGTAGGAGGCCAGTTTCGTTGGATCCATCCAGATACGCATCGCGTATTCTGCGCCGAAAACGCGCAGGCTGCCGACGCCCTCAACGCGCGCCAGCGGGTCCTGCATGTTACTGACCAGCCAGTCGGAGATATCGGAGCTGGTGGCTTTGTTATTTTTATCGTACACCGCGAGGATCAGCAGGAAGTTACTTTGCGATTTCACTACCGTGACGCCGGACTGTTGCACCTCGCTCGGCAGACGCGATTCCGCCTGCTGGACCTTGTTCTGCACCTGCACCTGGGCGGTATCCGGGTCGGTCCCCTGCTCGAAGGTGACGGTAATATCTACCGAGCCGTCAGAGCTGCTGGTGGAGGTGAAATAGAGCAGGTTATCCAGCCCGGTCAGCTGTTGTTCAATGACCTGAGTGACGCTGTTTTCCAGGGTTTCCGCAGAGGCCCCGGTATAGGTAGCCGAGATTTTTACCGCCGGAGGGGCGACGTCAGGATATTGCGCCACCGGCAGCGTCCGGATGGCGAGCACCCCGGCGAGCATGATCAGAATGGCGATAACCCAGGCGAAAACCGGGCGGCGCACAAAGAAGCGGGAAAACATCAGGCGTTGCCTCCGTCATTGTTGACTTCGACGGCTTTGACCTGCTGACCCGCAGCGACTTTGCTGGTGCCTTCAACGATCAGCTTATCGCCGCTTTTCAGGCCGTTCACTACCAGCCATTTGTCGCCGTATGCGTCACCGGTTTCGACTTCCCGTTGTTCTACTTTGCTGTTGCCATCGACGACGAGCGCGGTGGCATTGCCTTTGGCATCGCGGGTGATGCCCTGCTGCGGCGCCAGGATCGCGTCGTCCATCACCCCTTCATCGACGTGGGCGCGCACGAACATTCCCGGTAACAAGACATGCTGCGGGTTCGGGAAGACTGCGCGCAGCGTGACCGAGCCGGTGGATTCGTCCACCGCCACTTCGGTCAACGCCAGATGCCCTTTTTCGCTGTAGGTGCTGCCATCTTCCAGGGTCAGGGACACGCTAAGCGTATTGTCGTTGGTCGCCAGCGCTTGTTTGCGCAGGCGCAGCAGATCGACGCTGGAGCGAGTGAGATCGACATACATGGTGTCCAGCCCGCGGATCGTCGCCAGGGCGGTATCCTGGTCGGCGGAAACCAGTGCGCCGGGGGTGACGGAAGAGATCCCGATACGTCCGGCAATTGGCGCGGTAACGGTGGTCCAGTTCAGGTTAATACGCGCGCTCTCCAGCGCCGCCTTTTTCGACTCCACGCTGGCTTTGTCCTGATTACAGGTCGACAGCGCATCGTCGGCATCCTGACGAGATACGCCGTTGTCTTTGACCAGCGCCGCGTAGCGCTGAGCTTTCTGACAGTCGGATACCACCAGAGATTGCGCCTGCTTCAGGGCGGCGGCGGCTTCGTTATAGGCCGCGCGATAGCTGGACGGGTCGATTTGATACAGCGCCTGGCCGGCTTTCACCATATCGCCCTCGGTGAACAGGCGTTTTTGAATGATGCCGCCCACCTGCGGGCGCACTTCGGCGCTGAGTGAAGCCGTGGTACGACCGGTCAGTTCACTGATCACCGACACGGGCTGGCTTTTCAGCGTGACAACGCCCACTTCCGGCGTCACCTGTGGCGGGGCTGATGTTTGGGCATTATCGCATCCGCTCAGGATGAATAAGGCCGCTGCGATGGGGAGCATGGTATATTTCATTATATTTTTCTCAGGATGAACGACGTCCTCCCTGCTAATTAAATAGCAGGGTTCAGGCCAGCTGATGACGCATTTCCGATAAACGGAAACGACAAAAAGGGAATTTAAAATTCCCTGTTTATTAATTGCAGTTAATTATTTATCCATTAGCAACATAGCGGTTATTTCCCGATAAAGTTTCTCGAGGACTTCTGGTGCCACCGTCTGTGGAACAAGACGCCGGTAAATCGTCCCTTCCATCATCACCGCGGTGATCTCAACGCAGCAGCGGATGCGTTCGTCGCTCAGATGCGGATGCGCTTTGCGTATATGCGTACAGGCGTTGGCAAACATGCGCTTGTCGGCTTCCACCATCATGGCGGCGATTTGCGGGTTGCGGGTCGCTTCGGCGGCCATTTCCAGCATCAGCGCGTCATCATCTTCATCCAGGGTCTGTCGCCAGGCGAGCAGCCGCGGAATTTGGTCGGTCTGCGTTTTTCCGTCCATCTCGGCAATACGATAATCGATGATACGGCGGATCATTTCCGCGATGATGGCGTCTTTATTGGCGAAGTAGCGGTAGATTTGCCCGACGCTCAGCTTCGCTTCGCTGGCGACCTGGGCCATGCTGGCTCCGTGAAAACCATGACGACGAAAGCAGTGACGTGCGGCAGCGATGATTTCATCCTGCCGGATCTTTTGCCGGGCGGCCAGTGCGTTGCTCATGGTTTTCTCCGTGGGGTCATAAAGTGAGAATGATCATTCTCATTTTTCCTTCATTATACGTTTCCAGCGGATGATGGAAAGGTTTTTTTAATTAAAAATAAGCACGGAAAATTTAGACAGGAAATAATGGAGAAAATAAGTATTTTTTGTGAAAGTAAGCGCAGAGATATCTTCATAATATTGAATTAAGGAGAATACAGATGGCATTGATTATAACTAAAAGTATTAATCCCGCGGATCAGGAAGAGTTGCTGGCAGGATTACGTGAATACAACCTGCGCTATCTGGATGCGACGCAGTTTGCTGACCTGGGCGTGTACCTCCGTGATGACGCCGGGGTCATGCTGGGCGGTTTGATTGCCAACAGAAAGGCCAACTGGCTCTGTATTAAGTATTTGTGGGTCAGCGAAGCTTCGCGCGGCAGCGGGCTGGGCGGAGAACTGATGCGCGCGGCGGAAAAGCAGGCGCGCGACGAGGGCTGTCGCCATGTTCTGGTCGATACCTTCAGCTTCCAGGCCCTGCCGTTTTATCAAAAGCAGGGCTATCAGCTGCAGATGTCGCTCCCTGATTTTCCGCACGTCGGGATGGCGCGCCACTACCTGTCAAAAGCGCTGTAGCCCCGGCGGGCAGCCGACAGCGCGTGGCTTAACCAGCAATTCCCCGGCGGATCAGCGTCAGCGCGTGGCTGACAATGGTCTGTCGGGTGACGGAGGTTAAGCGTGTGTCGCTACGCAGGCGGGAGAATGGCACCAGAACCAGGCTAATCAGGGTGGTGAACAGCAGCTCCGGCGACAGGGCCGGGTTGAGTTTGCCCTCTTCCTGCCAGCGCTTCACCGTTGTCAGCATCCGGTGATATTTATCTTCGCCAAAGCGCGCGTGCATATGCTGGCGCAGTATCGGCATTTCGCCAATCACCTCCTGCATCCACAGCGGCGCAAACCAGGTGTGCTTCTCCGCCAGCGTCCCCAGCGCCTCGATCAGCAAGGTGAAAGCGGTCACCGGATCTTGCGGATGGTCGATAAAAATCTGGCCTATCTCACTGCGCAAAGGCATGAAGCGCTCTTCCAGCAACTGGTCCACTAACGCTTCCCGCGAGCTGAAATAGTAGTGCAGCATCGCCGGCGTCACGCCTGCTTCTTTCGCAATCGCATTGAGCGAAGTATGGGCGATCCCCTGGCGGGCAAACAGCATCAGCGCAATATCCATAAGCTGCTCGCGACTGGCCGTGCCGGGCTTTTTACCCCGCGGGCGGCCCGGACGACGAGGGACATCATTGTCTTTTTGTGCGGCCATTTCTTCATCCTCTCTTGACGGGATTCATCATTTCCCTAAATATTAATTATACATTTAATTAATTTCAAGCGAGTGATGTGATGACATCTCAAGTCGCGACCCAACCGGCACCGTCGATCCGTCTGCTGTTTAGCGCGCTGATGCTGGTTATGCTGTTGTCGGCCCTGGATCAGACCATTGTGTCGACGGCGCTACCCACGATTGTTGGTGAGCTCGGCGGGCTGGATAAGCTCTCCTGGGTGGTCACCGCCTATATTCTCAGCTCGACGATTGTCGTACCGCTGTACGGTAAATTTGGCGATCTCTTCGGTCGCAAGATTGTGCTCCAGGTGGCAATCGTGCTGTTCCTGGTCGGTTCCGCGCTGTGCGGCGTCGCGCAGAATATGACTCAGCTGGTGCTGATGCGCGGGTTACAAGGGCTGGGCGGCGGCGGTCTGATGGTGATCAGTATGGCGGCGGTGGCCGATGTGATCCCCCCGGCCAACCGCGGCCGCTATCAGGGGCTGTTCGGCGGAGTATTCGGCCTGGCGACGGTGATCGGGCCGCTCATCGGCGGCTTCCTGGTGCAGCACGCCTCATGGCGCTGGATTTTCTATATCAACCTGCCGCTGGGGCTGTTTGCGCTGCTGGTGATCGGCGCGGTTTTCCACAGCAGCAATAAACGTAGCCAGCACCAGGTCGACTGGCTGGGCGCGATTTACCTGAGTATGGCGCTGCTGTGTATCATTCTCTTCACCTCTGAAGGCGGCAGCGTGCGTGCGTGGAACGACCCGCAGCTCTGGTGCATTCTCGCCTTCGGCGTGGTGGGGGTTATCGGATTTATTTATGAAGAACGGATCGCCGCGGAGCCGATTATCCCGCTCTCCCTCTTTCGCAATCGCAGCTTTCTGCTGTGCAGCCTGATTGGCTTTGTCATCGGGATGTCGTTGTTTGGTTCGGTCACCTTCCTGCCGCTCTATCTGCAGGTGGTGAAGGCGGCGACGCCGACCGAAGCCGGGATGCAGCTCATTCCGTTGATGGGCGGGCTGTTGCTGACGTCGATCGTTAGCGGGCGCATTATCAGCCGCACCGGCCGGTATCGCATGTTCCCGATTCTTGGCACGCTGTCAGGGATGGTAGGGATGGTGCTGCTGACGCGCATTACCATTTACTCGCCGATGTGGCAGCTGTATCTGTTTACCTCCGTGCTGGGAATGGGTCTGGGACTGGTGATGCAGGTGCTGGTGCTGGCGGTACAGAACGCCATGCCGGCGCAGATGTACGGCGTGGCGACCTCCGGCGTGACGCTGTTCCGTTCGATCGGCGGTTCCATCGGAGTCGCGCTGTTCGGCGCGGTGTTCACCCACGTTCTGCAAAACAACCTGCAGCGTCTGCTGCCGGCAGGGACGGAGCTGCCGCGGGCGCTGAATCCGGCCGCGGTGCATAACCTGCCGTCGGAGATCCGCCTTGATTATCTCGATGCCTTTGGCTCGGCGATTCATGCCGCCTTCCTGATGGCGGCCTGCATCATGGCGGTGGCCTTTCTGCTCTCATGGCTGCTGAAAGAGGCGCCGCTGAAAAAGGTGGCGAACTAGCCGGTTGCCGCGATGCGCGTCAGCGCCTGGCGCAGCATCGGCGTGGCGAAATCGAGAAATTTCCGCAACTTAAGAGGTGCCAGCCCGCGGGCGGTATACAGCAGGTGTACCGGCGCAGGCTCCGGTTCCATCGCCTCCAGTATCAGCGTCAGTTCACCGCACGCCAGACCAGCGATGGCCTGGTAGTGCAGCAGGCGCGCTACGCCGGCCCCCAGTCGCGCGGCATCGGCGGCGCTTTCCGGAGTGGTCACGCAGAGCACCGGCTGAAGCACCACGTGCCGGTCTTCCGCCATGGCCGCCTTAAACCGCCAGCCGCGATAGGGCATCGGTGATTCAATACGAATGGCCGGCAGCGTGCTCAGCTCACGCGGGCGCTGCGGGTGTCCGTGTTTTTCCAGCAGCGTCGGGTGGGCGCAGGTGACGATACGCATCTCGCCCAGGCGGGTGGCAACCATTCCGCTATCCGGCAGCGGACCAATGCGCACCGCGAGATCGATATGCTCGTCGAGCAGATCGGCATTACGATCGCTGAGCAGTAAACGGACGCGAATTTGCGGGTAACGTGCGAGAAACGCGGTGACAACTGGCAAAACATGCTGTCGGCCAAACATCGTCGGTGCCGCGATCGTCAGCTCGCCCTTCGGCTGCTGATATTCCCCCGCCGCCTGGCGTTCGGCCAGGTCAACCTCTTCGAGAATCCGCCGTGCGGCGGCGACATAATCGATGCCGGCATCGGTCAGCGTCAGCTTGCGGGTGGTGCGGAGCAGCAGGCGCACGCCGAGCGTGCTCTCCAGCTCGGCAATATGGCGGCTGACGGTGGTCAACGGCATATTCAGCGCCCGTGCTGCCGCCGACATGCTGCCCAGTTCAGTGACTTTTACCAGCAGCGCCATGGCGCTCAAGCGATCCATAATTATCCCGTTTTCCGGAAAGATGATTGTCAGTATCGCAGTATTATCATTTATGGCGGCAGAGTCCATGATGAGCGCAGTAACCGCGCGTTCGGAGGATCTATGCCGGGGGACTTTCTCGATATTGCCATCACGCCTGATGTGATGGACGTTCAACATGAAATGGGGAGCGATGGTCTGTGGCAGTCGCCGTATCGCCAGCGCAGGGGAGAACGTTTCGGCGCCAGTGAAGAGGAGATGATCGCCACCCGCGACAGTGTTTATCTGGCAACGCTATCGCAAACCGGCTGGCCCTATATTCAGCATCGCGGCGGGCCGCCGGGTTTTCTCCATCTGCTGGATGACGCCACGCTGGCGATGGCGGATTTTGGCGGTAACCGGCAGTACATCACCACCGGCAACCTGCGCGGCAGCGACCGTGCCTGCCTGTTTTTGATGGATTACCCGCGCCGCGCCAGGCTGAAAATCTATGCCACCGTCGAGGTGCTGGCGAAGGACGATGATCCGGGGCTGCTGGCTCGGGTCACGCCGGACAATTACCGCGCCAGGGTGGAACGCCTGTTTCGCTTTCATCTGCAGGCGTTTGACTGGAACTGTCCGCAGCACATTACGCCGCGCTACAGCGCCCGGCAGGTGGCGGAGTATAGCCAGACGCTGCAGCAGCGTATCCAGGCGCTGGAGCAGGAAAACCTACAGCTACAACAACAGTTAACGCTAAAAGGAGAGTGACCATGACCGAAGTTCGCCCGCCGCTACCGCCGTTTACACGGGAAAGCGCGCTGCAAAAAGTTCGCGCCGCCGAAGATGGCTGGAACAGCCGCGACCCACAAAAAGTGGCGCTGGCCTATACGGCCGACAGCCAGTGGCGCAATCGCAGTGAGTTTGTCCATGGACGCGCGGAAATCATCGGCTTCCTGACGCGAAAATGGCAAAAGGAGCAGCAGTACCGGCTGATTAAGGAGCTGTGGGCATGGAACGATAACCGTATTGCGGTGCGTTTCGCCTATGAATGGTGTGACGACAGCGGCAGCTGGTTCCGCTCATATGGCAATGAAAACTGGGAGTTTGATGAGCATGGCCTGATGCATACCCGCTACGCCTGCATTAACGATCTGCCAATTGAAGCGCAGGATCGCCTGTTCCATTGGCCCCAGGGGCGCCGCCCCGATGACCATCCGGGACTGAGCGAGCTGGGGCTATAAACAGGCGATGTTACGGGTTAATCGGCTTTCGGGAAGTCGACGACCGTATCATTCACCCGGTTCACCATATTGGTGAACAGAATGGCGCTCACCGCGCTGATAATCTCAATCACCTGCTGGTCGCCGAAGCCGGTGTTACGCAGTGCGCTGACGTCGGCTTCCGGGAGCGTGCCGCGAGTGCGCACCAGGGTCTGGACAAACTTGACCAGCGCGTCGAGACGGGCATCTTCAGCAAACTCGCCGCGGCGCAGGGCATGGATTTGCTCGCCGCTGTAACCCGCTTTTTTGGCCATTAACGTATGCGCCGCCAGGCAGTAATCACAGCCGGTGGCTTCGCTCACGGCGAGGTTAATCGCTTCCAGCTCTTTGGCATTCAGGCTGCTTTTACTCAACATCGCGTTATGCGCCAGCGCTTGCTGCAATGCTGCCGGTGAATGACCGCCGATGGTCAAATAGGCATTGGGCACTTTACCCATCGCTTTTTTGATCGCCCCGAAAATTTCTGCGGCTTTACCGGTGACGTCTTGTTCACGAATATCAGCTAAACGGCTCATGGTGTGCTCCTGTGTCTGTGAGGATGTGATGTGGCAATGGCGACATCTTAGGGATATGCGGCGTGCTAGACTGAGGCTCTTCGTCTCATTTTTTAGTCTTATCGTCTCAGGAGTGGCATGGACAGTCTCAGTCATCTGCTGGCGCTGCTGGCGCCGCGCTGCGAAGTGAATCTGCACTGCCGGTTTGGCGGTCGCTGGCAGGCCGGGCATGAGCAGATGCGCAGCGGCGTGGTACCCTGGCATTTTGTGTTGCGTGGCGAGGGGCGACTGATGGTCGGCAAACAGACCCGGCAGATGCGGGCGGGCGATGTCATCTTGCTCCCGCACGGCTCGCCGCACCTGATGGAAAGCCTGGTGGAGTGGGGGCAGATCCTGCCTGTCGCCCACCGCTTTAACGGGACCCTGACCGAGGTCCGAACCGGTACCGACCAGGATGCGCTGGAGATGCTGTGCGGCGAATTTTACTTCGGCCCGCACGTCAGCTGGTTGTTTGCAGAACCGGCGGACTTGATTCATCTGCACACCGACGAGCGGGCGGAGTGCCCGGAACTGGAGCTGCTGCTTAACGTGCTGGTACGGGAGAGCCTGATGGCGCGCCCCGGCGGCGGGGCTATCGTGCGTAGCCTCGGCGACACGCTGCTGGTTTTGCTGCTGCGCACGCTACTGGGTAGCGAAGCGCCGCCGGCAGGGCTACTGCGACTGATGAGCGATGAACGGCTGATGCCCGCTGTTTTCGCGGTGCTGGAAACGCCAGAGCAGCCCTGGACGCTGGAGAGTATGGCCGCCCGCGCTTTTTTGTCGCGCGCCACCTTCGCCCGGCATTTTGCCCGCGCGTATCACCTTACGCCGCAGGCCTGGCTTTCACAGCTGCGGATGGCAATGGCTGCGCGTCTGCTGCGCGTGGAGCGGCAGACCAACCTTGATGTGATTGCCGGGCGCTGTGGGTTCCAGTCGCAGGCCTCGTTCTCGAAGGCGTTTAAAAAACTGTATGGCGTGACGCCCGGCGAGTGGCGGCGTCGGTAAGCGGCTTGTCGCCGATGATCGTCGTGGCGGCCGGTGCCGCCAGAGGCGTAAACAAAAAATAGTCGTCCGGTTTTCGATTGTGACGCCCGGCACGCGCGGGCCAGAATCCGCCGTATCACTAGCGAACCGGAGGACTGATGGATTTCGCACAACAACAGCAACAGGCGACGCCTGTGCTGCTGGCGCATGAAGCCAACCACCGGTAGATGATTTTATTTCCGGTTGCTGTTTTTGCAGTTTAAAACCTGACCATAAAGTCGTTATAGTTTTGGACGAAAAATAATAACGACTTCTATGGACTGACAGGGTAAAAATGATGAAATTGCGTTTACGGACAGCCGCCGCCGTGGTGCTGGCGGGTCTGCTGCTGGCAGGCTGCGACCAGCAAGGTAGCGATGCGAAACACATTAAAGTCGGCGTCATCAACGGCGCGGAACAGGATGTCGCGGAAGTGGCTAAAAAGGTCGCCAAAGAGAAATATGGCCTGGATGTCGAGCTGGTGGGCTTCAGCGGTTCGCTTCTGCCTAACGAAGCGACGAACGCCGGCGATCTGGATGCTAACGTCTTCCAGCACCGGCCGTTCCTGGAGCAGGATAACAAAGCGCACGGCTACCATCTGGTGGCGGTCGGCAACACCTTCGTGTTCCCGATGGCGGGCTATTCACGCAAAATAAAATCGGTGGCCGATCTGCAAGACGGGGCGACTATCGCCATTCCGAACGATCCCACCAACCTGGGGCGCGCGTTGCTGCTGTTGCAAAAAGAGCAGCTGATTACCCTGAAGGCGGGGACTGGCCTGCTGCCTACGGCGGTCGATATCACCGCCAACCCGCGTCACCTGAACATTATGGAGCTGGAAGGGGCGCAGCTGCCGCGCGTGCTGGACGACCCGAAAGTGGATGTGGCGATTATCAGCACCACCTATCTTCAGCAAACCGGTCTCTCGCCGGTGCATGACGGGATTTTTATTGAAGATAAAAACTCGCCGTACGTGAATATCATCGTGGCCCGCGAAGAGAATAAAGACGCGGAAAACGTGAAGGAATTTATGCAGTCCTATCAGTCGCCGGAAGTCGCCAGGGCGGCAGAGACTATCTTTAACGGTGGTGCGGTTCCCGGCTGGTAATCGTCAACACAAGGAGAGGTGAATATGGTCCGGCAGCGTCAGGCGGATTTACTGCTGGTAGCCGCTACGGTTATCGCCGCATGTGGGTGGATATTTTCTCGCGAAGCCATCGCGGGGATGCCGGTTTTCGCCTTCCTTGGGCTGCGTTTCTTTTTTGCGGCGCTGCTGCTGCTGCCGTTTTGTCGCGGCTTCCACGTGGAGAGGCGACACTGGCGGCAGATGACGATCGGCGGGCTGTGGTTTGCGCTGAACCTGTGTCTGTGGATCTACTCGGTCTCGACCACCGCCTCGCTGGGCGAGGGGGCGTTCATCATGAGCCTGTCGATGCTGTTTGTGCCGCTCACCGCATGGGTGATGATGAAAACACGCCCTGCCCGGGCATACTGGGAGTGCCTGCCGGTCGCGATCGTCGGCCTCGGGCTGCTGAGTCTGCATATGCCGATTGCCTTCCACCCCAGCCAGGGCTGGTTTCTGCTGACCGCGCTGGTGCAGTCGATCTGGTTTTGCTACACCAGCCGCTGCGCCCGCGATGTGCCCCTGATCCCGCTGACCACCGTGCAGCTGGCGATTACCGGGCTCGTCGGGCTGGGGATCTCCGCCGCCGTCGAAACCTGGGACCAGCCGTTTACGCTACCCACTTTCGGCTGGCTGCTGGCCAGTATTGTTATCGCCACCAGTCTGCGCTTCGGCCTGCAAATGAAGGGGCAGAAGTACGCGGCGGTGGCAAGCGCGGCGATTATCATGGTGCTGGAGCCGCTGTTGACGGTTATTGCCGCCGCGCTGTGGTACGGCGAACAGCTGCCGTTGCAAAAGATTATTGGCGGTATGTTAATCCTGGTGGCCCAGCTGTGGTTTCGCTGGCGGATGCTCAGGCCGTTACGCTAAACCGTGATGCTGCTGCGCCATCAGATGCAGCAGCGGCACCAGCGACAGCCCGTCAGGCATCTCGCCGCGGGCGATCAGCTGGCTAATTTCGGCGAAGGTAAACCAGCCTGTTTCCATCACCTCATCCTGATCCTCATCCATTCCGACATACGTCAGATCGCGGGCAAGCCAGGTGATAAACAGCTGGTCGCTGCTGCCATAGGAGGGGTTGTAGCGGATAATTTCTTCGGCCTGTTTCGCCTGATAGCCGGTCTCTTCCCGTAGCTCGCGCAGGGCCGCCGCGCGCGGCTCTTCCCCTTCATCAATACCGCCGGACGGAATAGCCCATACCACCTTATCGATCAGATACCGATAGTGGCGGATCAGCAGTACTTTGTCCTGCTGCATGGCGACAATCCCTACCGCCGGGCGCGGATAATGGACAGAGTAAAAATCGCGGCGCTCGGCGTCGGTGACGTCGATGGCCACCTTACGCATGCTGAACCACGGAGTGTGCGCAATCACTTCGGCGTCGTGCATATCGGCGACGGTCAGTCTCTTTTTCATCGTAGCCACTTCCTCAGAAAACGAGCGTTCAGGACATCATAGCCAGAGGCGGATGGCAACCGCAGAAAGTTGGCCCAATCTCATCGATCATTGCCCAAATGCCCATATTGCGCCAGGCTGGTGGGACGTACGATGTTCGCCAGATAACCGCGAAGAGGAGTGAACATCATGAAAATGACCCATATCCGTAACTCAACTCAGATTATTGAATATGCAGGAAAAAAGTTCCTGATTGACCCGATGCTGGCGGATCGTGGCGCCTGGCCGGGATTCCCGGGCACCGCCCGCGCAGAGCTGCATAACCCGTTGGTCGGGCTGCCTTTTTCCCTTGAAACTATTATTGATGTCGATGCGGCGATCGTCACCCATACGCATGATGATCATTGGGATGAGGCGGCGATCGCCGCGATCCCGAAGACGCTGCCGGTTTTTGTCCAGCATGACGGTGATGCCGGACTGCTGCGTGGACAGGGATTTCAGGATGTCCGCCTGCTGTCGGAAGAGAGTGAGTTTGCCGGCATCCGCTTACAGAAAACTACTTCCGGGCAGCATGGCAGCGACCGCACCTATGCCGTGCCGGCTATGGCGGAGCGCCTGGGCGAAGCCTGCGGCGTGGTGTTTCGCCATCCGCAGGAGAAGACGCTGTGGCTGGTGGGCGATACCATCTGGCGCCCTGAAATTGAGGCCGATATGCTACGGCTGCGTCCCGATGTGGTGGTGCTGAATGCCGGCTACGCGCACGTGATTGGATTCGGGCCGATTATCATGGGCAAAGAAGATGTGCTGAAAGCCCATTTTACCCTGCCAGAGGCGAAAATTGTCGCTATCCATCTTGAAGCGGTCAATCACTGCCTGCTGAGCCGCGAGGAGCTGCGCGAATACGTGGCGGACAATCAGATTGCCGATTCTGTCAGCATCCCGCAGGATGGGGAAAGTATGATCTTTTAAGCCCGCCGCGGGGAACGGAGAGGATGATGAAATTAACCGATGTCGCAATTGTTGCCGTGGACGGGTTCAGCCCTTTTCACTACTCGGTTCCCTGCATGTTGTTTGGCGATAGCGTCTCGGAAACGAAACGTTTTAAGCTGCAGATTTGCGCCGAACGGCCGGGATTGTTGACCGCGCCCGACGGCTTTGCGCTCAACGCCAGCGCGGATTTCACCGCCCTTGAGCAGGCTGATATCGTGGTGGTTCCTTACTGGGGAGCGGTGCATCAGCGTCCGCCCCAGTCGTTGCTGGATAGCCTGGTGCGGGCAAGGGAGAACGGCGCTGAAATCGTCGGGCTATGCCTCGGCGCCTTTGTTCTCGGCTATGCCGGGCTGCTGGATGGCAAACGGGCGGCGACCCACTGGGAGTTTGAGCAGGCGTTTCAGCGGCAGTTTCCCGAGGTGCGGCTGGATATCAATGCGCTGTACGTCGATGACCAGCGGATCATCACTTCAGCGGGCACCGCGGCGGCGCTCGACTGCTGCCTGTATATCATTCGCCAGCGTTTCGGCAGCCTCGCGGCGAATCAGATCGCCCGACGTATGATCGTGCCGCCCCATCGTGAAGGGGGCCAGGCGCAGTTTATCGCCCAGCCGGTACCGAAAAATACCCGCGACGCGCGGATTAACGGCCTGCTGGAGTATCTCCAGCAGCATATCGCCGAACCGCACAACCTCGACTCGCTGGCGCAGGTGGTAGCAATGAGCCGGCGCACGCTGACTCGTCACTTCACCAGGGCCACCGGCATGAGCATTGCCGACTGGCTGACCATTGAACGTCTGCGGCGCAGTCAGCTCCTGCTCGAAACGGGGAATATGCCCGTCGAGCAGGTGGCGGAAAGCGTTGGATTCCGCTCCGCCGTGACCTGGCGCCAGCAGTTTAAATCCCGCTTTGGCGTCAGCCCGGCGGAGTGGCGGCGCACCTTTCGCCGCGGGACTTAACCGGCGAGCGTCGCGCTGTCGATCACGAAGCGATATTTGACATCGCCTTTGACCATACGCTCCCAGGCTTCGTTGATCTGATCGGCGCGAATCAGCTCAATATCGGCGACGATGCTGTGTTCGGCGCAGAAATCGAGCATCTCCTGAGTTTCCGGGATCCCGCCTATCATCGAGCCCGCAATCGCACGACGGCGAAATATCAGATTAAACACTTCCGGCGAAGGATGCGGGCTGGCCGGCGCGCCGACCAGGGTCAGAGTGCCATCGCGTTTGAGTAACGTGGTGAAGGCATCGAGATTGTGCGGCGCCGCTACGGTGTTGAGGATGAAATCGAAGCTTTTCACGTGGGCGGCCATTTCATCCTCGTTGCGTGAGACAACCACCTCATCCGCGCCCAGCGCTTTTGCCGCTTCCCGCTTCGATTCTGAGGTGGTAAAGGCCACCACGTGGGCGCCCATGGCGTGGGCCAACTTAATTCCCATATGTCCCAACCCGCCAATACCCACAATGCCGACTTTTTTCCCCGGCCCGACGTTCCAGTGACGCAGCGGAGAGTAGGTGGTAATCCCCGCGCAGAGCAGCGGCGCCACGGCGGCGAGTTGTTCCTTCGGATGGCGAATATGCAGCACATAGCGCTCGTGTACCACAATCTGCTGCGAATAGCCGCCGAGGGTGTGTCCAGGCGCGTCTGCCGTGGGGCCGTTGTAGGTGAGAATCATATGGTCGCAGTAGTTTTCCAGTCCTGCTTCGCACTCTTCACACTGTTTACAGCTGTCGACCATACAGCCGACGCCGACCAGGTCGCCAACGTTGAACCCCGAGACCTGATTGCCGATGGCGGTCACCTGGCCGACGATTTCATGCCCCGGCACGCAAGGATAGAGCGTACCGGCCCATTCAGATCGTGCCTGATGAAGGTCGGAGTGGCAGACGCCGCAGTAATCGATGGCGATCTGCACATCGTGGGGGCCCGGGTCGCGGCGGGAGATAGCCATCGATTTCAGCGGTTGGGTGGCGGAGTACGTACCAATAGCATTGATCTGCATAGCGAAACCTCTTTCTGAATGAACGTGCTGGATGATTCGGAGGGGATGACCTGCTTTTTGGCGGCAACGGTAAGCGTAGCCTGGCCAGCGCGGGGCGTGGGGCGATTAGCTCAGAGTGTTAAACAGAAAAGGGAAAAAGAGACGGGGTAAAAAAGACGGGATAAAAAAGGAAGGGGGTAAAAGAGGCGGGATCCCTGCCTGACAGGGAACCCGCAGCGTTGAGGCGATTATTCAACCGGTGTCAGATAATCCAGGCGCAGCGGTTCAGCCAGCAGGCTGTCCATTTGCGCGATAAAGGCCTGAAAGTGCGGCAGGGCGATGTGCGCCTCCAGCGCGGACGGGTCACGCCACGACTCGCGCATGTAGAAGGTGTCCGGCGCATCGCGCAGCTGAAACAGGGCGTAATCCAGATTACCCGCTTCCTGACGGGTCGGCTGTAACAGCGCTTTCAGCGCCTGCCGCAGATCGGCCGTTTTTCCCGGTTTGGCTTTCAGAACCGCAATGGCAGATACCGTGTCGCTCGTCATCTTAAAACCCTTCCAGCACGATTTTGCCGACCGCGCGCCCGGTTTCCAGCTGGGTGTGCGCTCTCTGCAGGTTACTGGCGTTGATTGGACCGTAATGCTCGCCCAGGGTCGTTTTGATGGTCTTATCGTCAATCAGGGCCGCCACCCGGGTCAGCAGCTGATGCTGGGCCAGCATATCCGGTGTTTCAAACATCGAACGAGTGAACATAAACTCCCAGTGCAGCGAAATGCTTTTGGCCTTCAGCGGGCGGGCATCGAGGGTTTCCGGATCGTCAATCAACGCCAGCTTGCCCTGTGGGGCGAGGGCCGCAATCAGCTGCGCGTAATGTTGTTCAGTACTGTTGAGGCTGGCGACGTGCGTCACGGCGTTTACCCCAATCCGCGCCAGTTCTTCGCTGAGCGGCTTGCTGTGATCGATAACATGGTGTGCTCCGGCATCAAGTACCCATTTTTGGCTTTCCGGGCGCGAAGCGGTGCCGATGATCGTCATACGCGTCAGTTTGCGCGCCAGCTGCGTGAGAATGGAGCCGACGCCGCCCGCCGCGCCGACAATCAGCAGCACATCCCCGGCGTTGCCGCCTTCCTGCACGCCAAGACGGTCGAACAACAATTCCCATGCGGTGATGGCGGTCAGCGGCAGGGCGGCGGCAGAGGCGTTATCCAGCGAGCGCGGCTTCAGGGCGACGATCCGTTCGTCGACGAGCTGAAACTCGCTATTACTTCCCGCGCGCCCCAGCGCACCGGCATACCAGACTTCATCGCCCGGCGCGAACAGCGTGACCGCCTCGCCAACCGATTTTACGACGCCAACCGCATCCCAGCCCAGCACGCGCGGGGTATCGCCGGTAAATCCGGCGCGGACTTTGGTATCCACCGGATTCACGGAAATCGCCTTCACTTCAATGAGCAGGTCATGCCCTGCAGCAACCGGAACCGGCAGCTCGATGGCGCTTAAAAATGGGACGTTACTGCCTGCGGTAGCGGCGCGGGTAATGGCAATCGCTTTCATATACTCTCCGGTTTTAAATGGGATTTCTGTGGGAATCCATTAATGGTAGACCCCTGATGGGAAGGGAAAAACGGGGCCTGGGCGATAAGAGTTATATTGAAAAGCTGAAAATCGGTTTGGGGATAGATTTTTCGCCATTCCTGATTAACCGTGGCGCGGTCAGCCTGCTCTGCGCGGATACACTGACTTCGCCGTTGGGACGGCGCCAGCCAGGAGACTCCCGGGAGGAATATCGCGAAATGCTCGCGCCGGGAAATGTGGTTTGTACTTCGCAAGTTATGTTTCATATTTGAGAATATTTTGTGCCGGCACCACAAATATGAATATCTTGCGCAGTGAATAATAATATTGCGCTATCGCTCAAGGTTTCTGCCTTGACTCCTGGCACTCTGCGTGCGATTTTCCCTCTATCAAATAATAAACAGGGTTTCATATTTGAAACAAAAATATAAACATCTTGCTATTTAATTGAGAGTTTCACTGTTGAAACAAAGAATAAATAAAAAACGCCGATATTAAGCGGCGAGATTTTTTATCGCTTATATAAAATATAAAGTGAGGGATGTGCAATGCGTAAATTAACTCTTTCGCTGCTGCTGGCCGCCAGCGTCAACGGGATGGTGCAAGCAGACGACGGCAAGCCGTTTCCGCATATCGGCTGGCGCAGTGCGGACAATCTCGCCGGGCTGGATTTCGGCGGTGCGCTGCGGGCCAATTATCGCTATGAAGACTGGAAGGGCAGTAATTATCGCAACCCGCCGCATCTGCGTTTTGATACGTTTCGTATCGACAGCAGCGGCTTTTATAATAACTATTTCTTTGATGCCGGATTCTGGTTCCAGGATCACCGTAAATATGCCGTCGACAGGGCCTATGTGGGGTATCGTTTAAATGATAATAACAATATTACGCTCGGTATCCCCGGGAAACCTTTTGGCCTTAAGCCCTATCCGCAATTTGGCTGGTCGTACGGCATACCATTTTATTTAGGCTTTGGCGTCAGCGCCGGCAGCGGCGTCAACTATCAATATCACGACAATAACTGGTCGCTGGATGTGGCTTATTTTCCGTGGATGGAGCCGGAGAATTTACGCTACGCGCCGGATGTCGGCGATTACGATCGTCTGAAAAACACGATCTACCCTACCCAGCATCAGCAGCATAATGAAAAGCGCGATCAGGTTAACGTGCGTATCGCGCGTGATTTCCACGGCGGCGGCTGGAGCAACGAACTGGGCGGCTCGCTGGCGCTGGCGCGCCTGCACAACCGTGAAACTGACGACGACGGTACCTTCTGGGCGGCGGGAGTACACGGGATACTGCATAACGGGCCGTGGCAGCTCACCTCGCAGCTGATTCGCTACCAGTACGATCCGAAGAACCCGGCGGGTGTCAGCAACGATACGATTCTGATGGGTGGCAACGGCCTGACGCCGGCCTACCTGATCCCGGCTAAAGCTACCACCGCATCGCTCAACCTTGCCCGCGACGTCGATGTGAAGTGGGGGAGCGTCTCGAAGCTGCGCTTCTACAATGACTACAGCGTACTGTGGAAAGACAAAAGCGGCTGGCAGGATTCGCAGATGAACACCCTCGGCGTGCAGGTCTTTGCGCTGCCGGTGATGTTCTGGGTCGATCTCAGCTGGGCGAAGAACGTCAATCCGTGGGGCGGCGCGCTGAACTCCACCGGCTGGACCAGTACCGAATCCGAAGGCAGCGGCAAATGGTATTTCCGCACTAACGTCAATATTGGCTATTACTTCTGACAGGGGAATATGGTGTACAGGTTGCTGGCGAACTATCCGGATTTTCCGGATAGTTGTCTTTTGACCCGGTTGGCCTGTAGAAAAATACTGATGTTAATGGTTCTAACTGAAGGTTTTCAGGTGTCAGGCAAGATGGAGCGTACTATTGACGCTTTTGAGTGAATCATGCGCTTTCCCGTCCTGTCACTCCCTTCGCAGGCCCGTCCCGGTGCGGCCTGAGCCCCTCGATGCACCTGCATGAAAACCGACCCTCGAAGCGGGCAGGAGTGGCGTGGATGGCATTGCGCGCTGATTGTTGAAACGATCTTCGCTTGCAAAGAGGCGTGATTGAAAAGTTGAGAACAGAAAGAATTGCTTAAAAGTAAAGCTTATTATCAGTTTTAATAAAAATGCGCTATACATAACAAAAATATGATTAGATTGTAGATTTATCAAGAAATAATAATTATAGAATAATTCTGGGTCCTGGGTTCAGTAATGAGGAACAAAAATGAAAATTAATAAGA
>Ga0308165_1002669_pt1 | contig 20657 bp, 20 predicted proteins | sample PhyWR2_FD_201032 | JGI IMG/M metagenome (GOLD analysis project Ga0308165, IMG submission 201032) | Phyllosphere microbial communities from UC Gill Tract Community Farm, Albany, California, United States - DLSLW.R2 | ecosystem: Host-associated > Plants > Phyllosphere > Unclassified | place: USA... | reverse complement strand
CCTTGCCCGATCTGACCGAGTCCAAATGCAGCTTCTGGTTCTTCCGCTTCGAAGCCCACCAGAAGATGAAGATGCGCGCCGTGGCCGACCATGTGGCCAGGTCGCCGGAGATCAAGAAGATCTATCTGATCAATCAGGACTACAGCTTCGGCCACGAGGTCAGTGCGGATGCCAAGGCGCTGATCGGCAAGGTGCGTCCCGACATCCAGTTCGTGGGCGACGAATTCCACCCGTTTGGCAAGATCAAGGACTTTTCGCCCTATGTGCTGAAGATCAAGCAGTCCGGCGCCGACACGGTGCTCACCGGCAACTGGGGCAATGACCTGGCGCTGATGGTGCGCGCCAGCAAGGAGTCGGGGCTCAACGCCAAATACATCACCTACTACGGCGGGCTGTTCGGCGTGCCGACCTCGATTGGCGCTGCCGGCGAGAACACCGTTTTCCAGATTGCGTCCTGGCACCCGAACGTTCCGGTGGAAGACCGCCAGCCCGAGCTGGAGAAATACCAGCGCGACTTCAAGGCCAGGTTCGGCGAAGACCTCTACTACACCTCCATCCTGGTGCAGATGGACATGCTGGCCAAGGCGATAGAGAAGACCGGCAACACCCAGGATCTGGTCAAGATCGCCACGGCACTCGAAGGCATGGAGCATGACTCGCCGTTCGGCAGGATCAAGATGCGTGCCCAGGACCACCAGGCCAGCCACCCGATCTACATCAACCAGCTGGTCAAGGGCGTCAAATATGACGCCGAAGGCCTGGGCATGGGATGGAAGACCGTGGCCAAGGTTGCCGGCGACGACACGCAGCTGCCCTCGCCCTGCAAGATGGAGCGTCCGCGGTGATCGAGCTGCATGGCCGGATTGCGGTCGTGACCGGGGGCGGCTCTGGCCTGGGCCGGGCAAGCGCCAGCGCGCTGCAGGCAGCGGGCGCGCGCGTGGTGCTGCTGGACCGCGATGCGCACGCAGTGGCGGCGGCCGCCGACACCCCGGGCCTGCGGGGCTATGTGTGCGACATCACCCAGGACCTGGAAACCGAGCAGCTTTTCGAACGCATCCGGGACGAGGTCGGCCCGGTCTCCATCCTGGTGAACTGCGCCGGCATTGCCGACCCGGGCAGCGTTGTCCGGCAGGGCCAGGCCATGCCGCTGAGCCGGTTCGAGCAGGTGATTGCCGTGAATCTGCTGGGCACGCTCAACTGCATACGCTGCGCCGTGCCGCAGATGATAGAACAGGGCGCATTGCCGGCGCAGGCCGGGGGCGAGGCCGGCGTGATCATCAACACCGCCTCGATTGCCGCCTTCGACGGGCAGATGGGGCAGGCCGCTTATGCCGCCTCCAAGGGCGGCGTGGCCGGCATGGTGCTGCCGCTGGCGCGCGAGCTCGGTGAATACGGCATACGCGTCATGGGCATTGCGCCCGGCGTGTTCGAGACGCCGATGACGATGGGGCTTTCGGCCGCATCACGGGACGTCGTTTTCGCGGCCGTGCCGCCCTATCCCCAGCGCCCCGGCCAGCCGCACGAATTTGCGCAGCTGGTCATGGCGATACTGGCCAATCCCATGCTCAACGGCGAGGTGGTGCGCCTGGACGGTGCGCTGCGCATGCCGGCGCGCGTGTAGCGCAGAGGAGGGTTCTATGAAACTGCACGGAAGCATTGCGGTGGTCACCGGTGCCGCCTCTGGCCTGGGACTGGCCTGCGTGGAGATGCTGCGGGCGCAAGGCTGCAGCGTTGCCGCTATCGATGTGGCGCCGGCGGCGCCCGGCGACGCGGGCACTGGCCCCGGCCTGCTGCCGCTGAGCGGCGATGTGGCCAGCGCGCACGACATGGAGCAGGCCTTTGCGACCACCCGGCGCCTGCTGGGAACACCCAACATCCTGATCAACTGCGCGGGCGTGCTCGGGCCCGCGCGGGTCTTCAGCCGAGACAAGGCGACGGGGCGCGTGCTGCCCCGGTCCATGGACGCCTTCCGGCGCGTGATCGCCATCAATCTGGTGGGCACGTTCAACACCATACGCCTGTTTGCCCAGGGCCTGAGCCAGGCCGGCGCGGTGCATGACGACGAGGATCGCGGCGTGATCGTCAACACCGCGTCCGTCGCCGCCTATGAGGCCTTGTCGGCGCAAGCCGCCTATGGCGCCTCGAAGGCCGGCGTGGCCAGCATGACGCTGCCTCTGGCGCGCGAACTCGCACGCTACGGCATACGCGTGGTGGCGATCGCGCCGGGCACGTTCGAGACCGGCATGTACGAGGTGGTGCCCGACCATACGCGCCGCACCCTGATTGACGACGTGCCGTTTCCCCGGCGGCCCGGACGTCCGCAGGAGTTCGCGCACATGGCCAAGGCGCTGATAGAGAACGCCATGATGAACGGCAGCGTGGTGCGGCTCGACGGCGCGGTGCGCATGCGCGAGCCCGCGCGGCGCTGACGCGCGGCGCTAACGCGCGTCGCTAAACGCGCGTCGCTTACGCGCGTCACTGAACGCAGCCCCAAGTCCTCCCTTTTTTCACATTGCCATGACCGAGTCCTCTTTCACTGATGACCATGCCACGCGCATCGAGGCGCTCTACCAGGACCGCCTCGTGCCCTGCTATGCCCACAGGCCCGCCCATCTGGATGCCATGTTCCGCGCCACGGTGCAGCGCCGCCCCGAGGCGCAGGCGCTGGAGGAGGGCGAGCGCCGCCTGAGCTATGCCGAGCTGGAGCGCGAGGTCGGCCTGGTGGCCGCCGGCCTGGCGGCGCTGGGCACGGCCCGGTCGGACCGGGTCGTGCTGTGGCTGGAAAACCGGCTGGAATTCGTCGTCACGCTGCTGGCCATCTGGCGGCTTGGGGCCATTGCCGTGCCCGTAGGCACCCGGCAAAGCGCGGCCGAGCTGGCGTACATGCTCAACCAGTGCGGTGCCAGCGGCCTGGTGTTCGAGAGCACGCTGGCCGAACGCCTGCCTGCGCCGGCAAGCACCCCGGGCCTGCGCTGGAAGGTGGACTGCCTGGACAGCCGCGCCGCGGGTGCGGCCCCGCAGGCGGGCGCGAGCCTGCCCTACGAAAGCCTGGCGCGCGCGCCCGGCTTCCAGGCACTGGCCGCCGACTTCAGCGACCAGTCCGCGGCCTGCATCATGTACACCTCGGGCACGACCGGCCACCCCAAGGGCGCGGTGCTGCCGCATCTGGCCTTCTTTCACACGGCGCGCCATTACGTGCACCGCTTTGGCTATCGCGCCGACGACCGCATGCTGCTGGTGATTCCCGCCAGCCATATTTCGGGCCTGCTGGCCGCGGTGGTCGTGACGCTGCAGGTGGGCGGCTGTCTGGTGTGCCTGCGGCATTTCAACGCCGAACAGGTGCTGGCCGAAATGGAGGCCAGGCGCATCACGGCCACGGTCATGGTGCCGGCAATGTACAACCTGTGCCTGCTGCAGCCGGAGATCGCGAGCCGCGATCTCTCGGCCTGGCGCATAGGGCATTTTGGCGGCGCGGCCATGCCCGAGGTCAGCATCGAGCGGCTTGCCCGGGTGCTTCCGGGGCTGGCGCTGTACAACGGCTTTGGCGCGACCGAAACCACGTCGGCCGTGGCCCTGACCGAGCGCGGCGACGCCGCGCGCTTTCCCGACTCCGTCGGGACGCTGGTGCCTTGCGTGGACATCCGCGTGCTCGATGCCGACGGCCATGAAGTGCCGCCCGGTGCCGCGGGCGAGCTGTGGATTCGCAGTCCCGGCAATGCCATCGGCTACTGGGACCAGCCCGAAGCGACGCGCAAGGCGTTTGTGGCCGGTTACTGGCGCTCGGGCGATATCGGCAGCGTGGACGCTGGCGGCTACCTGCGCGTTTTCGATCGCATCAAGGACATGATCAATCGCGGCGGCTACAAAGTCTATTGCGTGGAGCTCGAGAACTGCATCCAGCGCCACGAAGGGGTGGTGGAAGTCGCCGCCGTTGCCAGCCCCTGCGACGTGTTGGGCGAGCGCATCCATGTCTTCCTGCATGCGCAGGGCGCCATCGATGCGGACAGCGTGCGCCAGCTGTGTCGCAGCCAGCTGGCGGACTACAAGACGCCCGACTTCATCACGGTCAGCGCGACGCCGCTGCCGCGCAACCTCAACGGCAAGCTGGTGAAGGCCCCGCTGCGCGAAGCCGCGCGCGCCGCCGCCGCCGCCCGCCTCCTGCCACGCTAGATCAAGGACCAGCCATGCGACACAACCCCATCTATATCCTCGGCGGCGCGCAGACCGACTTCGCGCTCAACGCCGCCCGCCAGGGGCAAGGCCTGTTCGAGCTGCTGCAGTCCGCGGTGCAGGGGGCCCTGCAGGACGCGGGCGTGGATGCCAGCGAGGTCCAGGCCGGGCATGTGGGCAATTTCGTCGGCGAGCTGTTTGCCGGCCAGGGCCAGCTCGGCGGCATGTTTGCCGCCATCGACCCGGCGTTCTACGGCATGCCCGCGGGCCGGCACGAAGCCGCCTGCGCATCGGGCAGCATTGCCATGCTTGCGGCCACGGCCGAGCTCGAGGCCAGTCGCTATGACTGCGTGATCGTTGCCGGTGTCGAGCTCGAGCGCAATGTTCCCGGCGCGCTCGCTGCCCAGCATCTGGGCGCTGCGACCTGGGTGGGCGAGGAAGCGCAGGACGCGAAATACGCCTGGCCTCACATGTTTGACCTGGTGGGCCAGGAATATGCGCGCCGCTACGGGCTCAAGTACGAACACCTGGGGCGCATCGCGCAGATCAACATCGAGAATGCGCGGCGCAATCCCAACGCCCAGACGCGCGATTGGGAATACGGTCCGCGCAGCTTCCTGGCCGACGACGTCGCCAACCCGGTGATCGAAGGCATGATTCGGCGCCAGGACTGCGGGCAGGTCACCGACGGCGCGGCGGCCGTGGTGCTGGCGAACGAGCGCTTTGCCGGCGCCTGGGCCGCGCGCCACAACCGCTCGCTGGATTCGATTGCGCGTCTCACCGGCTGGGGGCACAGCACGGCGCATCTGAAGCTCGATGCCAAGCTGCGCGCCAGCGCCCAGTCGCCCTATGTGTTCCCGCATGTGCGCGCTGCCATCCAGGATGCTTTGCGGCGCGCCGGCGTCGCCGATGTATTCCAGCTCGACGGCATAGAGACCCACGACTGCTTCACCACCACCGAGTACATGGCCATAGACCACTTCGGCATCACGGCGCCGGGGCAAAGCTGGCGCGCCATCGAGGACGGCACGATTGCCGCGGGCGGGCGGCTGCCGATCAATGCCAGCGGCGGCCTGATAGGCCTGGGCCACCCGGTGGGCGCGACGGGGGTGCGCATGGTGCTGGACACCGCGCGCCAGGTCACGGGCCGGGCCGGAGCCTGTCAGATCGAGGGCGCGCGCCGCTGTGCCACGCTCAACATCGGCGGCAGCGCGACCACGGTGGTGAGTTTTGTGGTCGAGCGCTGAGCAGGCGCGGGCGCGCTATTCGCTGGCCGGATGCTCCACGCCCAAAATGGCGTGCAGCCGCGCGCTGGTGGTCGTGTATTGCAGCAAGACCTTGGCGCCGCTGAGCAGCTCGGCCGCGGCAAACGCGGCCAGCGTGGCTTCATGGAAGGCGCAGAGGATCAGCCGGCGCTTGCCCGGGTAGTGGTTGATGTCGCCCACGGCATAGATGCCGGGCTGGCTGGTAGAGAACGTTGCGGCATCGACCAGCAATTGCTTGCGCTCCATCGCCAGACCCCAGTCGGAGATGGGCCCCAGGCGCGGTGAAATGCCCAGATAGACCCAGAGCTGGTCCAGCGCCAGGCGCTGCGCCGCGCCCTGCGGGTCGGTGAGCTGCAGCGCGGCGAGGCTGCCGTTCTGCTCTTCCATGCCAATGATCTGCGCCGCGATGACGGTGATGCGCCCGCTGTCGCGCAGCGCCTGCAGGCGGGCCAGCATATCGGGCGCGGCATTGAAGACATCGCGGCGGTGCAGCAGCGTGACGCGCGCCCCCGTATGGATCTCGGCGCAGCGCAGCGCCGCGGCGACCGCGTCCTCGTCGCCGCCATGGACCACGATCTGCTGGCCGGCGGAAATGTCGACATCGGCCGGGTGGTAGTGCAGCTGGCGACCGAGATGCGCCTCGATGCCGGCAATCTTGAGCATGCGTGGCACAAACGCGCCCACGCCCGCGGCAATGAACACGCAGCGCGCGCGCAGCTGGGCACCCGATGTGGTGCTCAGCAGGAAACGGCCGTCGGCCAGGGTTTCAAGCCCCTGCACCTGGGCGGCCAGATGCCATTGCGGCTGGATGGGCGCGAGCTGCTTGAGCAGCAGGGCCACGAGTTCGCGGCCCGTGCAGACCGGAATGCCCGGAACGTCATAGATGGGCTTGTCGCCGTACAGCTCGGCGCACTGGCCGCCCGCATGGGGCAGGGCGTCGATGATATGCACGCCCAGGCCTTGCAGGCCCAGCTGGAAGGCCTGGAACAGGCCGGCCGGGCCGGCGCCTATCACCACCGCATCGGTGTCAATGGGATCGTGGGAAGCGGGGGGCAGGGCGCGGTCTGTCATCAGGGGTGCATCAACCGATCAGCGTTGCAGCGCGGCAATCTTGCCGGGCTGGCCGTTGAATTCGTCGGCATCGGGCAGCGCGTTCTTGCGCTTGGTGATGCTCTTCCAGCCCGCGGCCAGCGACAGCTCGGCGTTGAGCTTGATGAATGCCAGCTGATCGGGCGGCACGTCTTCTTCGGCAAAGATGGCGTTGGCCGGGCACTCGGGGATGCAAACTGCGCAGTCAATGCATTCATCCGGGTCGATGACCAGCATGTTCGGGCCTTCGCGGAAGCAGTCCACGGGGCATACGTCCACGCAGTCGGTGTATTTGCACTGGATGCAGTTTTCGGAAACGACGTGAGTCATGAGGAACTTTGGAGTTATAGGGTCAGTACTGAGCTGATTTTATTTCACTGGGCCGATTCGTGGGCGCAGTGTGTATCGAGGAGGGCGCCGCGCCGGGGTTATCACCCCCGGCGCGCGGCGCGAACTCAATGCGCAAGGGCTGCAGCGGCGGTCTTGTGGCTGGCAGTATCGACCAGAATCAGTGCGCCCTGGATACGCGCTTCGGTGAACGGACGCAGCGGCAGCGGTTCCTGCAGCGCGAGTTCGACCACGCCAATGGCATTGGCCTGCAGGTTGGCCGCGGGCTCTTCGGCCAGCGTGTGGATGTCGAGATGATGCACCACGCGGCGCACCTTGGCCTTGACCCAGCGGTGGCCGTGCAGCGCAAGATACACGCGCCCGGGCACCAGCGGTTCGTCGTCCATCCAGGCGACGGTGGCCGTGAGATCGCGCCGGCCCACGGGCGCGGCCTCCTCGGCGTCGAAATCATCGTCGGCCACGGGCGCTGCCGTGCCGGCGGCCAGGATCCAGTCGCCGCGCGAGACATCGACTTCGCGGTCCAGCACCACGCCGGCGCTGTGGCCGGCGCTCACGTCGCCGGGGCGGCGTGCATGGTCGAGCACCTGGGCGACGACGGCGGTCTGGCCGCTGGGGAAGATCTGCACGTTCTGGCCGGCCTGCAGCTGGCCCGCGCCCAGGCGGCCCCAGAACACGCGCCGACCCTGCGAGGTATCGGCCGACGCGGAGAATTTCTCCACCCATTGCACCGGCAAGGCCGTGGGCAGCGCGGTATCGGCGGGCGTGCTGGGCAGGCCTTCGAGCCATTGCAGCAGGCTGGGGCCGCTGTAGCCGCACCAGCCTTCATGCGATGTGACCACATTCCAGCCCTTGAGCGCCGAGACCGGCACCGTGGCGGCAACGCGAATGCCGGCCGCCGCGGCAAAGCGTTCGAGCGCTGCCTTGATATGGACAAAGGCCAGTTCGGGCTCGGCGACGGCGTCGAGCTTGTTGACCGCGAACACCAGCGAAGGCACGCGCAGCAGATGCACCAGCAGGCTGTGGCGGCGGGTCTGGGGCAGCAGCGCCAGATCGGGCGAGCGCCAGTCGAGCTTGGTTGCGTCGACCAGCACCACGGCGGCGTCGGCGCTGCTCGCGGCCGTGACCATGTTGCGCGTGTACTGCTCGTGGCCGGGAGCGTCGCCGATGATGAACTTGCGCGTCGGCGTGGCGAAGTAGCGGTAGGCGACGTCAATCGTGATGCCTTGCTCGCGCTCGGCCGACAGGCCGTCGGTCAACAGCGCGAGATCGGTCTCGCCGCTGCGCTGAACGCCCGCGAGCTGGTCCTGCAGCACCGACTTGCTGTCGACCAGCAGGCGGCCGATCAGCGTGCTCTTGCCGTCATCGACGGAGCCGCAGGTGATGAAGCGCAGCGCCGAGGCTGTGCCTTCGGCCGGGGAAGTGAATGCAGTGCTTGTCATTAGAAGTAACCTTCCTTCTTGCGCTTTTCCATGGATGCGTCGCTGGTCTTGTCGTCCATGCGCGTGGCGCCGCGTTCGCTGACGTCGGCGGCCAGGGTTTCAATCACGATGTCGGCGGCGCTGGCGGCCGTGCTTTCCACCGGGCAGGTGCAGGTGATGTCGCCCACGGTGCGAAAACGCACGTCGCGCAGCACGACTTCCTCGCCTTCGCGTGGCGGGGTCAGCTCGGTCACCGGCACCAGCAGGCCGCGGCGCTCGACCACTTCACGCTGGTGCGTGTAGTAGATCGAAGGCAGGGCGATCTGCTCGCGTTCTATGTATTGCCAGACGTCGAGCTCGGTCCAGTTGCTGATCGGGAACACGCGGAAATGCTCGCCCGGCGCGATGCGGGTGTTGAACAGCGTCCACAGCTCGGGGCGCTGGGCCTTGGGTTGCCACTGGCCGAAGCTGTCGCGGTGCGAGAAGATGCGCTCCTTGGCGCGGGCCTTCTCCTCATCGCGGCGCGCGCCGCCGATCAGCGCGTCGAAGCGGAATTCCTCTATGGCTTCGAGCAGCGTCACCGACTGGTGCACGTTGCGCGATTCGCCGGGATGGGCCAGGCGCACGGTGCCGCGCGCCATCGAGTCCTCGACATTGCGCACGATCAGCTCGGCGCCCAGTTCCTTGGCGCGCTGGTCGCGAAAGGCCGTGACTTCAGGGAAGTTGTGGCCGGTATCTATCATCAGCAGCGGATAGGGCAGACGGCCGGCGCCGAACGCCTTTTCGGCGCAGCGCAGCATCACCAGCGAATCCTTGCCGCCGGAAAACAGCAGCGTCGGGCGCTCGAAAGTGGCGGCCACTTCGCGCAGGATGAAGATGGTTTCCTCTTCCAGGGCGTCGAGATGGTGGTTGCTGAGCTGGGTCAGCACATGGGGAGCGATGGGAGCGTTCATGCAAAACCTTGGGGGCAATATCGGGAGAGGGCAGGACTTCAAGAGGCCTTGACGTGCAGGCCGCATTCCTTGGCGGTCTCGTCCTCCCACCACCAGCGGCCGGCGCGGAAGTCTTCGCCCAGGCTGATGGCACGGGTGCAGGGCGCGCAGCCGACCGAGGGGTAGAACTGGTCGTGCAAGGGGTTGTAGTCGACGTCATTGAGCGCGATGTAATGCCACACATCGCCCCAGGTCCAGTCGGCCAGCGGGTTGAACTTGGTCAAGCCCTTGGTCTCTACTTCGCTGGTGTCGATCGCGGGCACATCGGCGCGCGCATTTGACTGCTCGCGGCGCAGGCCCGTGATCCAGCCGGTGCGGCCGGCCAGCGCGCGCGCCAGCGGCTCCATCTTGCGTATGCCGCAGCATTGCTTGCGCAATTCGAGGCTGCGGTACATCGCGTCCTGTCCCTGGGTGCGCACGAACTGGATCACCTGTTCGTGGCGCGGGCGATAGACCTCGATATCGGCACGCGACGTCGCTTCGGTGCGTTCCAGCAGCGCCAGCGTCTCGGTGTGCAGCGCGCCGGTGTCGAGCACGAACACCGGGATGTCGAGCGCCAGCGCGTTGATCAGATGGGTGATGACCACGTCTTCGGCGCCCAGGCTGGACGCCTGGGTCACGTCGCCGTGGCGCCCGCCATGGGCCGCAGCCTGGCGCAGCAGCTGCTCGGTCTGGGCGAGCTTGGCCGGGAAATCGCTGCTGGGCCGCGCGTTGCTGCGCACGGCCTGGCGGGTCTGGCCTGCGCCGGAGCCGGACGCGGGCAGCAGTGAGCTGGTGATGCCGGACATCAGTCCTCCTGCGACGCGAAGATGGGCGCGGTGTGCACCGCATCGCCCTGGTAGAAGCGCGCAAAGCGTTCGAACTGGCGCTGGGCGGCCGACGCATCGACGTCGGCGCGCAGCACGGCGCTGCTGAAACCGGTGCGCTGCATCTGCACCAGCTGGTCAATCAGCACATCGCCGGTGGCGCGCAGATCGCCCGTGAAGCCGCGGCGGCGGCGCAGCAGGTAGGCCTGGCTGAACGCGCGGCCGTCGGTGAACTGCGGAAAGTGCAGGTCGATGCGCGTCACGCCTTCAAGCGGCAGCGCCAGCGCATCGGCATCGTTGGCCAGCGCCACCTGGCTGGCGTCGCCCTCGGCGGGCGCCTGGTGTTCGTGGGAAGCTAGGATTTTCATCGTCTCGAGCGGATTTTGGGTGGACCGGGAACTCAGGCCGTGGCTTCGGCTTCGACCGGAGCAGGATGGCGCGCGGACTTGCCGGCTTCCTTGAACGGATCGAGGCCCAGGCGGCGCACGGTGTCCTGGAAGCGCTCGCCGGCTTCGCGCTGGTCGCGGTAGGTGGCCAGCACGGCTTCGATCACGTCGGGCACTTCGGCCGCCGAGAACGACGGGCCTATGACCTTGCCCGCGACCGAGGCGCCCGACAGCAGCGAGCCGTCCGAGCCGCCCAGCGTGACCTGATACCACTCCTTGCCGTCCTTGTCGACGCCCAGGATGCCGATATGGCCGCTGTGGTGGTGGCCGCAGCTGTTGATGCAGCCGCTGATGTGCAGGTCGATGGGGCCGATGTCGTCGAGCTCGTCGAGGTCCTGGTAGCGCTGGGTGATGGCTTCGGCAATCGGCAGCGAGCGCGCATTGGCCAGCGCGCAGAAGTCGCCGCCGGGGCAGGCGATCATGTCGGTCAGCAATTGCACGTTGGCGCTGGCCAGGCCCAGCGCGCGCGCTTCCTGCCACAGCGTGAACAGCTCGCTCACGGGCACCCAGGGCAGCAGCACGTTCTGGTCATGCGTGACGCGGGCTTCGCCCGACGAGAAGCGGTCCATCAGCGCGGCCAGCGCATCGAGCTGGTCGCCCGTGGCGTCGCCCGGCGACTGGCCGGGGCGCTTGAACGACAGCGTGACGGCGCGCAGCTGCGGATTGCGGTGCGGGTGCACGTTGCGCGCCAGCCAGCGGGCAAAGCCGGGCTCGGCAGCCGAGTGGGCCGCAAGCGACTGCGCGATTTCCTCGGCCGACAGCGGCTTGAGCGCCGGCAGCTGCGGATCGACAAAGCAGGCCTTGACGCGGTCGAGCTCGGCCTGGGGAATGGTGTGCGGGCCGCCGTCGATCTCGACGATCTGGCGATATTCCTCTTCGACATCGTCGATGTACTGCTGGCCTTCGGCCTTGACCAGGATCTTGATGCGCGCCTTGTACTTGTTGTCGCGCCGGCCGTGCTCGTTGTAGACGCGCACGATGGCCTCGATGTAGTTCATCACCTGGTTCCAGGGCAGGAACTCGCGGATCTGCGTGGAGATCACCGGGGTGCGGCCCATGCCGCCGCCGACAAACACCTTGAAGCCGACTTCGCCGGCGGCGTTCTTCACCACATGCAGGCCCACATCGTGCCAACCCGTGGCGGCACGGTCTTCCGCGGCGCCGCTGATCGCGATCTTGAACTTGCGCGGCAGGAAGGCGAACTCGGGGTGCAGCGTGGTCCACTGGCGCAGGATTTCGGCGTAGGGGCGCGGATCGACGATCTCGTCGACGGCCACGCCGGCCAGGGCGTCGGTGGTGGTGTTGCGAATGCAGTTGCCGCTGGTCTGGATGCCGTGCAGATCGACGCTGGCCAGCAGGTCCATCACATCGGCGGCCTTGGCCAGCGGAATCCAGTTGAACTGCACGTTGGTGCGGGTCGTGAAGTGGGCGCAGTGCGTGGGCAGGAACGTGGTGCCCAGCAGGCCCTGGCCTTCCATCGCGGCCTTGAAGACTTCGGCTTCGGGTTCGTCATATTCGCGCGCGATGCGCGCCAGCACGCGGATCTGCCGGCTGGCGATTTCGCCGTAGGGCACGGCCACGCGCAGCATGGGCGCGTAGCGCTGCACATACCAGCCGTTTTGCAGGCGCAGCGGGCGGAAGTCGTCTTCCGGCAGCTTGCCGGCCTGCCAGCGTTCGAGTTGGTCACGGAACTGATCGGCGCGCAGCTTCACGAATTCCTGGTCAAAGGGGGTGTATTGGTACATGGCGGTTCAGTGCGAAAACCGGTGAAGCCCTGCCGGGCCGCGGGGAGCCTGCGGCAGGCGGGCGCAAATGCAGGAAAGTCGCGCGAGCGCCCTGAGCCTTCGTGGGGCATGTGGGGGGAGGGTGCTCGAAGCATGCATGCTGGGAAATGTAGGCCGGGACAGCCGCCGGGCAAACTATTGTTTTGTGCTTCCTTTATGCGAATAAGCTTATGCGCAAGCACTGGCGCGGCCTGGCGGCCCGCCGAGAGGCGTTTTCGGCCGGTTTTCTGAACCGGTGCAAAACCCTCTGTCAGGCCGCGGTCAGGCGCCGATGCGCTGGGTCGACAGCGCCTGCGCGAGCTTGGCGTCAAGCGGCAGCGGCTCGTCGTGCAGGCGCGCGGCCAGCAGTTCGGCGCACAGCAGCGCCAGCGTGATGCCGCGCGCGCCCATGGCCGTGCAGGTCCACAGGCCCGGTTGGTGCACCGGGTCCACCGGACCGACCAGCGGCAGGCGGTCGGGCGCGGCCAGGCGCACGCCAGCCCACAGCTGCGGCGTGGCGGCAAACGCCGGCGCCAGTGCCGCCGCCTTGCCTGGCAGCAAGGCCTGCAGTCGCAGCGCGTTGGCCGCGTGCGCTGCGGCCTGGTCCGCGGGGGAGGGCGGCAGCGTATCGCTGTCGCGCTCGAAAGTCGAGCCCATGAACCAGCCACGGCCCGCATCAAGGCCGCCCAGCGGGATATGGGGCACCAGGCTGCCCTTGCCGTTGACCGGGAAGGGCGGCAGCGCATCGGCCGCCAGGTCCTTGTGCTCGCCCCAGGAGACCTGGCCGCGCATGCGCTGCAGCGGCCAGCCGGCAGGCAGCAGCTGGTCGCTGCCATGGCCGCCGGCAATCACCACCAGCGGTGCCTGGCCCAGTACCTGGCCCTGGGCATCGAGCAACTGCCAGTCGCTGCCTTGGCGCTGCAATTGCGCGACCCGGCGCCGGCCTTGCCACTGGATGCCGGGCTGGGCCAGCAGCGCGCGCACCAGCTGCGCCGGCCGTATCCAGCCGGCCTGCGCATGCCAGCAGGCGGGGTCGGCGCCATCCAGCCCGGCCAGCGCGCGCTGCGCGGCGTCGGCGGGGTGGCTCCAGTCATGGCCCGGGTGCGGGCGCGAACCCGCGGGCGCGGCATGCGCGCCTTCGAGCTGCCATTCGCGCGGCAGGCCTATGAGCCCGTCGCTGCTTTCCACGCGGTGTTCGAGCACGCCGCAGTGCTGCCAATCCTGGCCGGGTTGCAGCAAGGCATGGGCCCGCTGCAGCGTGGCGCGCACGCCGCTGCGCGACAGCCGCGACAGCAGGCTGTCGTCGGGCGAGACATGGGGGGCAAACAGGCCTGCGGGCAGGCCCGAGGCGCCGCCCGCGGGTTGATCGGCTTGGTCCAGCACCTCGACCTGCCAGCCGCGGCGCGCGAGCTCGAAGGCGACGGACGCGCCCGCAATGCCGCCGCCAATGACGATGGCGCGGCGCGCGTCGGCGGGCGGCAGTTGCGGCGGCTGGCTCCAGGCATCGGCGCGCCGGCGCGGCTCCCAGCGCGGATTGAACAGCGCCTGCAGGTTGTCGCGCTTCGGGGGAACGCCCGGCACTTTCTGCACTTCGAAGCCGTTCTCGGCCAGCGCATCGCGCACCGCGCGCGCAATCGTCCAGCTTGCCAGCCGCGTGCCGCGGCGGCAGCAGCGCGCCACGGCCTTGAGCGTCTGCGCATCCCATATCTCGGGATTGCGCGCGGGGCTGAAACCGTCGAGGTAGACCGAGTCGACCGTGGGCATCTGCTGGCGCAGCTGGGCCTGGGCATCGCCGATGTAGAGCGTCAGCTGCACCTGGCCGTCCTCGAACGACAGCCGGTGCACGCCCGGCAGCAGGCCCCAGAACTGCGCGGCGAGCTGTTCGGCCAGCGGGTGCAGTGCGGGGTCCTGCGGCATGGCGCGGCGCATGTCGTCCTGCGTGACCGGATAGGCCTCGATCGAGACGAAATGCAGCTGGCGCGGACGCGCCGGGTCGGCTTTCCAGGCGGCCCAGGTGACGAGAAAGTTGAGTCCGAAGCCGAAACCGGTCTCGAGAATGCGCCACTGCGCGGCATAGGCCCAGGCCGCGGGCAGGCCGCAGCCGGCGAAAAACACCTGGCGCGCCTGGTCCAGGCCGCCGTTTTCACTGTGGTAGCGGTCGGAAAAACGCGGGCTGTAGGGCGTGCCGTCGGGCAGCCAGTCAATTGCTTCGGACATAGGGAGAAATCAGGCCGCGGCGTTCATTCCCAGCGCTGCTGGTAGGAAAACGTCGGCAGCCGCCATTTGAAACGGATGGCCAGCAGGCGCAGCGCCAGGCCGCCCGCAAAGCAGATGGCCGTGCTGATGCCCGTGGACACCGCGAAATGCTGCAGCAGCAGGAACAGCACGCACACCGCGAGCGACACGCTGGCATAGAGCTCGCGCCGGAACACCACCGGCACCTGGTTGCACAGCACGTCGCGCAGAATGCCGCCGCTGATGCCGGTGAGCATGCCCGAGATGATGACCACCACCAGCGGGTAGTTGAGCTTGAGCGCCACGTTGCAGCCTATCAGCGAGAACGCGATCAGCCCCATGGCGTCGAGCAGCAGGAACAGCTGCTTGAGGCGCAGCAGATGGCGCGCGACCAGCGTTGTCAGAAGGCCCGCGGAAATCACCAGGTAGACGTATTCGGGGTGCTGGGTCCAGCCTATGGGGAAATGGCCCAGCACCATGTCGCGTATGGTGCCGCCGCCCAGGGCGGTGACGAAGGCAATCACGGCGACGCCGAAGATGTCCATGTTGCGCCGGCCCGCGGCCAGTGCGCCGGACATGGCTTCGGCGGTGATCGCCACGAGGTAGATCACCAGCATGGTGTCGATAGGGGAGGACGCCTGCAGAGGCTGGATGGCGGAGAGGGAAGAGGACACGCAAAAAGTCTCGGTGGAAACCGGCCCGTCGCCTGACGGTGCCGATACGCCTCTCCCGCTGTCCTTTGTACCTGAGAGTTTGCGCGCTCCAGGCGGCAAGCCAGGAGCGCTTGCCCCTTCGGTGAGTCGGCGGCGCGGCAAGCCGCGCCCTGACTGCTCTCCAGTTGGCGAACGATTCCTGCGGTTCCGGGTGCCTGAGCGATTATGGGAGTTTGCGCCTTCGGCGAAGGCGCATGCAGCGCCTTAGCTCTCCCGCAGAAAGACGGGATTATCCCGTCCTGCACCGGGGCCGTCAATGGATGCGGCCCGGCTGGCGTTTTATGCGTCGGTCGGGGGCACGTAGCCCACGGCGGCGTCGGCGCCGCCGCCGAAGAAATGGTTTTCCATCTGGCGTGCCAGGTACTGGCGGGCGCGCGCATCGGCGAGGTTGAGGCGGTTTTCGTTGACCAGCATGGTCTGGTGCTTGAGCCATCCGGCCCAGGCTTCCTTGCTCACGCTTTCCCAGATGCGCTTGCCCAGTTCACCGGGATAGGGTGGGAAATCGAGGCCTTCGGCTTCCTTGTCGAGCTTGATGCAGTGAACGGTACGTGCCATGGGGAAAAGGTCCTTGTGCTGACTTCAGATGTTTTGGATATAACGAACTGAAATCTTATTGGTTTAAGTTTTGATGGGTCGGTTCCAGAATGCGTTCAGCAGCGTTCAAGCGCTCACCGCAACCTATTCGAGACCCAAATGACAATTCGCCGTCACTTTATCAAGTTTCCAGCCCTGCTCGCGCTGACTGCCAGCGTTGCACTCACGGCGGGTCCGGCCATGGCCCAGCCCTTGACACTGCTCAATGTTTCCTACGATCCCACGCGTGAGCTGTACGTCGAGTACAACCAGGCGTTTGCCAAGCACTGGCAGGCCAAGACCGGCCAGACGGTCTCGGTCAAGCAGTCGCACGGCGGTTCGGGCAAGCAGGCGCGCTCCATCATCGACGGCATCGACGCCGATGTGGCGACACTGGCCCTGGCCGGCGACATCGACGCCGTCGCCAAGAACGGCGGCCAGATCAACGCCGATTGGCAAAAGCGCCTGCCGCACAACTCGGCGCCCTACAGCTCGACCATCGTGTTCCTGGTGAAGAAGGGCAATCCCAAGGGCATCAAGGATTGGGACGATCTGATCAAGCCCGGCGTGCAAGTGATCACTCCCAACCCCAAGACTTCGGGCGGCGCGCGCTGGAACTACCTCGCGGCCTGGGAATTCGCCAAGCGCAAATATGGCGGCGACCCCAAGGCCAAGGAATTCGTCGGCAAGCTGTTCCAGAACGTTCCCGTGCTGGATACCGGCGCGCGCGGCTCGACCATGACCTTCGTGCAGCGCGGCGTGGGCGATGTGCTGCTGGCCTGGGAAAACGAAGCTTTCCTCGCGCTCAAGGAATTCGGCCGCGACAAGTTCGACATCGTCGTGCCTTCGATCTCCATCCTGGCCGAGCCTTCGGTGGCCGTGGTCGACAAGGTGGTCGACAAGCGCGGCACGCGTGCCGTAGCCGAGGAATACCTCAAGTTCCTGTACTCCGAAGAGGCGCAGCAGATCGCCGGGCGCAACTTCTACCGTCCGACTTCGGAAAAGGCCAAGGCGCAGTTCGCCAGCACCTTTCCCAAGCTGACGCTGGTGACCATCGATCAGGCGTTTGGCGGCTGGGCCAAGGCCGACAAGGAGCATTTCGCCGACGGCGGCAGCTTCGATCAGATCTACACCCGCAAGTAAGCGCATACGGCGCCGGCCCCGGTCGACGCCGCAAGGAGAGCCCCATGAAAACCTGCCTCAAGCCTGCCGCCCGCGGCCTGTCGCCATTGACGCCCACATTGCAGCTGATAGCCATCACGGCCGCCAGCTGGAACCTGATTGCGCCAGTGCGCTCGCGCAAGCGGGCGCCGCGCATTGCGCTGCGCGGCCTGGCGCGATCCGGCGGCTGCGCGGCGGCGGTGGGGGCAGCATGAGCATTCGCGGCGTCCATCATCTGCAGCTCGCATTCCGCGCCGGCAATGCGCCGGCCATGCGGCATTTCTACCGCGACCTGCTGGGCCTGAGCGAATTGCCGGGCGTGCAGGTCGAAGGCGCGGCCCTGCATTTCGTCGCCGGCGGCCAGCGCATCGATCTTGTCGGTGTGGCGCAATGGCAGCCGCTGCCCGCAGTCTCGCACCTGGCGTTCGAAGTGCAGGATCTGCCCGCGCTGCGCCAGCGCCTGCTGGCCGCGCAGCTGCCGCTGGTCGAAAACCAGGGCCTCGCGGGCTTTGCGCGTTTCTATCTCAAGGACCCGGCAGGCAATCAGCTCGAGTTTCTCGAAGCCGAGCCGCAGGACGTCGAGCCTCTCGTGCGCTGGGAAAACACCTTGGTCGCGGCGTGAGCCGGCCGCAATTTCTTTCGAAGATGCGCGCAGGCGGCGCGCACGCCGCAATTCCTGCGGCCCGCATACGCCAGAAGAAAAACAGGTCAGTGGCATGAATTTCCAGCAATTGCGTTCGGTGCGTGAAACCGTGCGCCGGGGCTTCAACCTCACCGAGGTCGCGCAGGCGCTCTATACCTCCCAGCCCGGCGTGAGCCGGCAGATCCGCGAGCTCGAGGAAGAACTCGGTGTGCAGATCTTCGTGCGCGCGGGCAAGCGGCTCACGGGCCTGACGCCGCCGGGCGAAAGCCTGATGCCCATCGTCGAGAAGCTGCTGTTCGAAGCCGACAACCTGCGCCGCGCAGGCCTTGACTTCAGCACCAGCGACCAGGGCCGGCTGTCGATCGCCGCCACGCACTCGCAGGCGCGCTATGCGCTGCCGCAGGTGGTGCGCGATTTCCGCAGCCGCTTTCCCCAGGTCGTGCTGCACCTGCACCAGGGCTCGCCCCAGCAGGTGGCGCAGATGCTGCTCAGCGGCGAAGCCGACATCGGCGTAGCCACCGAGGCCCTGAGCACCCATGACGAACTGGTCACGCTGCCATGCTACCGCTGGACGCACAGCATCGTCGTGCCGCCAGGCCATGCGCTGCTGGACATCGAGGGGCCGCTGACGCTGGCGCAACTGGTGCAGCACCCGATCATCACCTACGAGCAGGGCTATACCGGCCGGGCCCACATCGACGAAGCCTTTGCGCGCGAAGGCCTGGCGCCCGATGTGGTGCTCTCGGCGATGGATGCCGACGTGATCAAGACCTATGTGGAGCTGGGCATGGGCGTGGGCATCGTCGCCTCGATTGCGGTGGACGCCGAGCGCGACCGCCATCTGCGCCTGCTCGATGCGGGTCACCTGTTTGAAGTCAACCTGACGCGCCTGGGTCTGCGCCGCGGCGCCTGGCTGCGCGGCTATGCCTTCCACTTCATAGAGAGCTTTGTGCCCACGCTCACGCGCGATGTCGTGGCCAAGGCGCTGGAAGTCACGCGCAGCGTCGACTGACACGGCAGGAAACATGGGCGAGAATTGCCGTCCTGCTTTCTGACGGAGCGCCGCCTGGTGCTCCAGTGCTGCCGATGCCCCGTTATTTTCTCTTTCACAAGCCCTATGGCGTGCTGTCCCAGTTCACTCCCGAGGATGGCGCACGCTCGCTGGCCGAGTTCGGCCTGCCCAAGGGTGTCTATCCCGCGGGCCGGCTCGACAAGGACTCCGAAGGCCTGCTGCTGCTGACCGATGATGGCCCGCTGATCGAGCGCCTGCTCAACCCGCGCAATGAAAAGCCCAAGACCTACTGGGCGCTGGTCGAGCGCGTGCCCAGCGAAGAAGCATTGCAGCGCATGCGCGCGGGACTGCGCATAGAGGATTACCAGACCAAGCCCTGCGCGGCCGTGCTGCTCGATCCCCAGCCAGAAGTGCCGCCGCGCGAGCCGCCCGTGCGCCTGCGCAAGTCGGTGCAGGACATATGGCTTGAAGTGAGCATCGTCGAAGGCAAGAATCGCCAACTGCGCAAGATGACCGCGGCCATAGGCCATCCCACGCTGCGCCTGGTGCGCCAAAGCATGGCGAATCTGCGCCTGGACGGGCTCGCGCCCGGCGAATGGCGCGAGATAGTCCGCGCCGACATCCAGTTCTGAGGCTTATTGCGCGCCCGACACCTGGGCCATGAAGGTCGGGCCGGTCTCGCCGTCGCGCCAGCCGGGGTAGGTTTCCATCACTTCGGCAAACAGCGCGGAGTCTATCCAGCGCTGCAGCCAGGCCTGCAGCGCGGGCCAGGGCTGCTCGGCCCACTGGGCCTCGTCGATGCGCGCGAACTGGCGCACGAAAGGGCGCAGCGCCATGTCGGCAAGACTCGGGTGCAGACCGAACAGATAGCCGGTGTCGGTCAGCTGCTCGTCCAGCGCCGCGAGCCAGGTCAGGGCTTCGGCCTGGGCGTCGTTGACTTCGGCGGCGCTGTAGCGCTCGGGGTACTTGCAGCGGTCGAGCGCGGGCTTGAAGCGCGTGTCCAGGTCATTGATCAGCGCCAGCATCTCGGCTTCGCTGCCTTCGGTCGGGGCCAGCCAGCCGTCGGGGTCGTTCTGGCGCAGCGCCCAGAGCATGATTTCCAGGCTTTGCTCGATCACGCCGTCGGCGTTCACCAGCACCGGCACCGTGCCCTTGGGCGAGGCCTGCAGCAGCGCTTCGGGCTTGGCGCGCAGGTTGACTTCGCGCAGGTCGCAGGCAATGCCCGAATGGGCCAGCGCCAAGCGGGCGCGAATGGCATAGGGGCAGCGGCGAAAGGAGTAGAGAACGGGCAGGGGCATGGGCTGGGGTGAATGGGGCCGAGGAAAAAAGTGTGCCGATGATAGCCCCGCGTCGCAGTAAAAGCGGGCGCGAGGCCATTACATGCTTCAGAGCTTTTTGACCAGTACCTGGCTCTTGCGGTCCCAGTTGTACTTGGCCTTGCGCGATTCGGGCAGCCAGTTCGGATCCACGGGCTGGAAGCCGCGCTTGATGAACCAGTGCATGGTGCGCGTGGTCAGCACGAACAGGCTTTCCAGCCCCTGGTTGCGCGCGCGCTGCTCTATGCGCTTGAGCAGCTTCTCGCCGTCGCCCGTGCCCTGGCTCTTGGGCGAGACCGTCACGGCCGCCATCTCGGCGGTCTTTTCCTTGGGATAGGGGTAGAGCGCGGCGCAGCCGAAGATCACGCCGTCGTGCTCGATCAGCGTGTAGTTGGTGATGTCGCGCTCGATCTCGGTGCGGCTGCGCTTGACCAGCGTGCCGTCGTTCTCGAACGGCTCTATCAGCTGCACTATGCCGGCGACATCGTCGGCCGTGGCTTCGCGCAGCTCTTCGAGCTTCTCGTCGATGACCATGGTGCCTATGCCGTCGTGCACATAGATTTCCAGCAGCAGCGCGCCGTCGACCGCGAACGGCAGGATATGGCTGCGCTCGACGCCGGCCTTGCAGGCCTTGACGCAGTGCTGCAGGTAGAACGCGGTGTCGGTGGGCTGCTGCGGCGCGGGCAGCTGGGCCAGCAGCGACTGGG
>Ga0308165_1002667_pt1 | contig 20662 bp, 15 predicted proteins | sample PhyWR2_FD_201032 | JGI IMG/M metagenome (GOLD analysis project Ga0308165, IMG submission 201032) | Phyllosphere microbial communities from UC Gill Tract Community Farm, Albany, California, United States - DLSLW.R2 | ecosystem: Host-associated > Plants > Phyllosphere > Unclassified | place: USA... | reverse complement strand
TGCCGATGGCCTCAACGCCGGGGCCAGCCGCGAGCTGTTTGGCAAGCTGATGCAGGTCAACCCGAGCGTCGAGGTCTACCTGCTCGATGACACAGGTGCCATCCAGGCTTACGATGCGCCGCAAGAACGGATTTTGCGCCAAAAGGTGGATCTGGAGCCCTTGCAGCGCCTGTTCAGTGGCGCGGCCCTGCCGGTGTTGGGGGATGATCCCCGCAGCATGACCGAGCGCAAGGTGTTCAGCGCAGCGCCATTGATGCAGGGCGGCCAGCGTTCTGGCTATGTCTATGTGATCCTGCAAGGCCAGGGGCGTGACAGCCTGGCAGCCCGCGTGAGCAGCGATGGCGCGCTGCGCACACTGCTCTGGTCGCTGCTGGTCGTGGTGGTGCTGGGCGCCGTCGCTGCAGCCGTAGCCTTTGGCATGATTACCCGGCCGCTGCGGCGCCTGACGGCGGCCGTACAAGAGCTGCAAACCGATGGCCTGGCCGATCTGCCCCAGGCCCAGGCCAAGCTGCAAAAAGCCGCGCATGGCGGAGCCGATATCGCTGTGCTTAGCCAGGCCTTTGCGCAGCTGGCGCAACGCACCTGGGAGCAGTGGCAAAAGCTGCGCACCCAAGACCAGCAGCGCCGCGAGCTCTTCGCCAATATCTCCCACGACCTGCGCACGCCTTTAACGTCATTGCATGGCTATCTGGAGACCCTGCAGATCAAGGCCGATGTGCTATCGGCAGACGAGCGCCGCCGCTACCTGGGCATCGCGCTGGACCAAAGCCGCAAGGTCGGTGACCTGGCGCAAAAACTGTTTGAGCTGGCGCGGCTGGAATACGGCGTGGTCAAGCCCGAGCCCGAGCGCTTCTTTCTGCCCGATCTGCTGCAGGACGTGTTCCAGAAGTTCGAGCTGGCCGCCGAAGCCAAGGCGCAGCGCCTGCACGCCGTGATTGACCCGGATCTGCCCCCCGTCACCGCCGACCTGGGCATGCTCGAGCGCGTCCTGGTCAACCTGATCGACAACGCCATCCGCGCCACGCCGCCAGGCGGGGATATCCAGGTGGAGCTGCGTGCCGCAGAGCACGGCCGCATCAGCGTGACGGTGCAGGACAACGGCCCAGGCATCCCCCCCGCGCTGCGCGACAGCCTGTTCGAGCGCCCCACCTTGAGCCGCATGCACAGCCGCAGCGATGGGCGCTCTGGTGGCTTGGGGCTGATGATCGTGCACCGCATTCTGCAGTTGCACGACAGCTCGATCGAACTGCTGAGCGGGGCAGGGGAGGCGGGGGCGCGGTTTCGGTTTTATTTGCGCTAGGGACTAGCGACATGGGCTTCCCCACGGCCAAGCCCATGCTATGCAGAAGCCGCTGAGCAGGCCTATCGCAACAGCAGGGTCTGCTCCCCATCACTGGTGATCCACACGCCAGTGGCGGTGAAATTGTCGTTGCTGCCCTGGCCTACGCGCTCGACCTGGTCCATCAGATCGGTGACCCAGGCCTGCACCGAGCCTGACTTTTTCAACGATGCCTCAATGTCTTCAGGTGCGAGGCAGTTCCAGATACCATCGGTACACAAGAGAAATGCATCGCCGCTTGCCACGTCGACCGGTGTGGCAAGGACGTCTGGGCCGACCTCGCTGTTGGCGCCGACGGCTCCCAGCAATACATTTTTTTGGGGGTAGGATCTGGCCTCTTGGGCCGAGAGCAGGCCCGCACTGACCAGGCTCTGCACGACGCTGTGGTCCACCGTCATGGCCATGAGCTCCGTGGCACGAAACCAATACATGCGCGAGTCGCCCCAGTGGGCCCAGACGGCCTTTTGGGCATAGGTATCGATGCGCAATTCGACCACCGTCGTGCTCATCTGCCTGAGCCGGGGGGTGCTTTGTTGCTCGTCCTGGATGCGTTGCGACATCGCCCGGAGTTGCGCGTTGAACTGCTCGGGGTCAAGCGTCAAGACTGCGGCTCTGACGGCCTGCATGGCCAGGTGCGATGCCTGTGCGCCACCAGCGGCACCGCCCATGCCATCAGCTACCGCAAAGGACACGACATGTTTGTCCCGGAAATGGCAATAGGCGTCCTCGTTGTAGCTGCGGTCCCCCTTGTGGCTGAGGGAGTGGTGTACGAGCGCCAGGGATGGCTGTGCGCATGGGTGGGCTTGCCCGGTCATTGGGAATGGTCCTCATGGTGGTTCGCTGCCTCAGCCTGGTAAGCACTGAGAAACTCGCTGCCCCATGCCGTAGGGCTTTGATTTTTCATCTCTTCCTTGAGCCACTCATAGTGGCTGCAGTACAGTTCCCAAAGACGCGCCTGGCGCTGGGCGGCAAACAGCGTCTTGTTGCGGCCCAGGGCCTGAAGCTGCTCGTTGAAATGCCTTGGCGAAAACCGGTCAAGCAGCCCGCGCACAGCGGCTTGGGTGCCTGCCATCATGGCCATTTCGTGGCTGCGCAAGTCCTGAAAGGCGTCTACAAGGGCCTCCGGCCCCGCTTGAAAACCGGGCATGCGTGGGCCAAAGATCTGCGCCAGCGCGGAGTCAGCGGTGGGTAGAAACTTCAAAGGATTGTTGGCTTCGGCATTGATCAGGGTGACCGATACCCGGACTTCTTGCTTGGCGGCCGCGCGCGAGCCCAGCAGGTCCATGCAGCCTTGTACCGAGGTGCCGAGCATCTTGCCGATGACATGCATCAGCTCTGGTGTCAGTGCCTCTGGATACCGGCATTCGCTCAGCCCCGCACCTGCTTTGAAGCTCTGCAACAGCGCTTGTGCCACATCGGCCTGCTCGCTAGGTTGTGGTGCTTGTGCTTGTGCGGTGGCCGAGGGCGCTGGAATGTCTGAGCCAGGCTCTGCAGCAGATGGAGACGCTGGTGCTGAGTTAACGTTCGTAGCGCCCGCAGGGACCGTCGCTGCGGCGGTTTCGGTATCTGCCCTGGGGTGCTGCAGTACGCCACGCAAGTCTATGGCGAGGGCCTGATCGGGCGGCGCATGGCAATGCCCGCGCTCTTCGGTGGGCGCTTGCCCATCCAGGGCCGATCCACCATGCAGGGCATTTGCCACAGCTGGCGCTTCTAGGCCAGCGCTTGACGAAGCGCTGTCGAAAAGCGCTTCCAGTGTGTTGCCACCGCCCGGACTGCGCTCCAGCAGCGCAGGGGCAGCAGGGCAGGATGTCTGCGCTTCGTCTGCATGTGCAGCTGCAGGATCGTGCAACACCGCTGTCTCAGCAGCTGGCGGCAATGGGCTTGGGTCATAGGCGCGAGGCGCGCGAAAATACGCGCCCATCTCTACTCGGTGGTCCGCCAAGGCCGGGGATGGACCGGCCCGTTCCTGGAACATGGCTTCCGGGTTGAGCATGGCGTCGGCGGACTGCTTGGCAAACAGCTCCAAGGGGTCGAGTGTGTGGGATGCGTCGACCAGCCCTTGGTGTTGCCTGCCATTGAGCGGGTCTTGGGTCAGCTCGGAAATATTGCCTTCGCTGGGCTGAAAGCTGGCGTCGACGGTCTGCTCGGCGAACATGTCACCAAAGCTGGCCGGGCTATCCATCTGGCCCAGCGGATCGGCTGTGTTGCGGGCTGATACGCCTTGGAGCGCCAGAGGATTGAAGTCTTCCGGAATCATGCCGGCGTGCTGGCGTTGGTACGGCGCCGCAGCGACCTGGCTGCTCAGGGGCGCCGCCAGCAGGTCGGCAAACGGGTCGGTGCCCAGTGACATCGTATCGGGCGGTCTTGGGGGCGCTTGTGGTATGGGCTCGTCCGCGTCCGAGAAGGGATCGGGAAGGGAGGCCGGTAGCGCTGGCGCATCTTGGGCGTGGCTGGCTGGTGTTGTTGCGGGCGCATGCTGCGCAGTGTCTGCTGATGCATCCGGCTCTGCCGCGCCAGACGGCGGCGCTATCGGTGGCTCTACCGGCTGGGCTAGCAAATCAGCAAAAGGGCCTTGACTTCCTTCGGATGCAAAGGCGATTTCCACAGGCGTTTCCTGGTGGCCCAGCGGGGCAGGTGCTTGCTGGATGCCATGGTGGGGTGGCTGGGCGCCAGAGCCCGGGAGGGGCGCATCGCCGATATGCTCAACGGTAATCGCGTAGTTGCCCGTGCGCCAGCATGAACCCGCTTCTACTGCATGGGCGGCACCCGGGTTGAGTTCCTGTTCGTCCACATAGATGGGGTTGGACGTGCTGGCATTGATCAGCCTGAACTGCGCGCCCTCAAAAACGATTTGGGCCTGGATGCGGGATATGCGTCTATACGGGTCTTGCAGCACCATCTGGCAATGCGGATCGCGGCCGATGGTGCCCCCTTGCGTGTCAAAGACATGGTGCACGACATTTTCAGCACCGTTGGCATAGGCCACATGGGCTCTTAACTGCAAAAACATGGCATACCCCATTCAAAAAGTCATAGCCTGAAGTGCGCTCAGTCTTCAGAAGCTTCAGCACCAGTAATGAACATGGCCTGGTTGAGACCGTCAGGTGCCATGTTTTTGACGATGTCCATGAAGCTCATCTCCATGACCTTGATCGCGCGGCGAACCAGCAGTGGCGCAGGGTTGGTGGGTTCGTATTGTTCCAGGTACTGGCAAGCCAGCTCCAGCTGGCGCACTGCGTCCCTGCGCGACTGAATAGGGCCGGTGGCCACCACCATGGAGCCCGGTGTGAAGACTTCGTTGGTGCCCGCATCTAGGTTTGGTTGCAGCAAAGTTTCCTCAGGGCCACTGCAGCTGTCGAGAAGCCTGCGAATTTTTTCCAGCGGGCGCGTCAGCGCCTGCAGGTTGGGCTCGTATTCGCTGCCAAGCTCTTGCAAGCAGCGCTGTTGAAGAGCACCAATTTCGCCGATGATCCGCGCTGGCATGCCAATCAGCTCAGCGCGGTTGGACTGGGCTTGCTCTTGAACGATCTGGCCGATTTGTGTTTGCGTCACCGAAACGCCATTGACCTCCAGCGAGCCGTTGTCCATCAACCGCTCCAGGTCCTTGATGCTGAACGCTCCAAGATGGCTGGGGAGCAGCACGCTTTGGCGCATATCGGCAACCAGTGCGCCCACATCGCCCAAGTCGCTGAGCACGCTGTAACGCATATGGGGATCGGCTTCGCCATCGATCTCCAGCTGTGGATGCAGCTGCTGCCAGAAATGCTCACACACCGTATTGATGCACTGCAGTCCGTAGTGCAGGCCATGCAGCCCATGCATACGCGTCAACGCACGGGTCATCCACAGCATCACCCTCAGATCTTTGGTTTCCGCAGAGAGCGTGGTCGCCAATCTCAGTACCTGTTGCCAGTCTGGATCTTTGGCAGCGATGACCATGTCACCGTACTGTTGCTCGGGGCTGACAAGCACGGCCGTCTCAAGTTCTGCGTAGCTGGTGTCGAATTCGGCGTTCTTTCCTGCAGGCTCCCGGTCAGAAATAGGTGCAGCCCAATCGACATCCACTTTGAAATCTTCCACTGTCCGTGCTCCCGTCTTGCGCGTTTGAGTGCATAGTTTCGACTATGATAGCTGTTTTGGATTGTTGTAAATAAATCAATAGTTGTTATTAATTGTTTGTGCAATGGATGGATCGCTGCGGTCGGGTGCAGCGCAGCGCTACCTGTCAGAAAGCACGCTTCGGTCTTGGGCTTGGACGCAAAGTCATCTGGCCCATAGGCCGGAGCGCCATTCATCGCATGACCTTTTTCTTGGGGAGCCGAAATGTCGGAAATCAGCCGTAGCCATCTGTTTGGGAAGTTGAATAAGCAGTTATTCGGGGCGGCTGAAGCTGCCACGGTTGCCTGCAAAATAAGAGGCAATCCCTATGTCGAGCTGGTGCATTGGATTCAACAAATCCAACAGGACCAGGATTCTGACTTTCGCCGCTTGCTAAAGCACTTCAATGTGAACACTGCGGCTTTGGAAAAAGATATCGTGGCCGAACTCGATCGGCTTCCCCGAGGTGCCACGGCCATCGTCGATTTTTCGGAGCATATTGACTTGGCCATTGAGCGCTCCTGGATCTATTCGACCTTGCTCTATGGCGATGAGGTCATTCGCAGTGGCTACTTGCTGGTCGGCATTCTCAAAACAACGCAGCTGCGTGCAGTCTTGCACCGCATGTCGCCCGAATTCCGCAAGCTGCAGCCAGACCAGGTGGCGGAAGGCTTGCTGCAGTGGATCAAGGGCTCTCCCGAAGATGCGCTGTCGGTGAATGAAGGCGCGGGTGATGGGCTTGCGCAGCCCGGAGAGGCGAGCCAGGCGGTCAGCAGCGCCAGCCAAAAAGGCAGTGCGCTTAAAAAATACGCGCTGAACCTGACGGCCAAGGCGCTGGAGGGCAAGCTGGACCCGGTCACTGGGCGAGACGATGAAATTCGTCAGATCATGGACATCTTGCTGCGCCGGCGCCAGAACAATCCGCTGCTGACGGGTGAGGCAGGTGTGGGCAAGACGGCGGTTGTCGAAGGCTTTGCCGCCCGTGTGGCCGCAGGCGATGTTCCTCCGCCGCTTCGCGATGTTGCGGTCTACACGCTGGATGTGGGGCTGTTGCAAGCCGGAGCGAGCATGAAAGGCGAGTTTGAACAGCGGCTTCGCCAAGTCATCGACGAGGTCCAGTCAAGTGCCAACAAAATCATCCTGTTTATCGATGAAGTGCATACCCTGGTCGGCGCAGGTGGCGCCCAGGGAACGGGGGATGCAGCCAACTTGCTCAAGCCGGCGTTGGCGCGTGGAAATCTGAGGACCATTGGCGCCACGACCTGGGCAGAGTACAAAAAATACATCGAAAAAGATCCTGCGCTGACACGCCGATTCCAGGTGGTGCAGATCCAGGAGCCTTCAGAGGACAAGGCGGTCGCCATGCTACGAGGCATGACCGCACAAATGGAGCTGCACCACAAGGTACTGATTCTGGATGAAGCGCTGGACGCTGCGGTCCAGTTGTCGCATCGCTATATCCCTGCGCGCCAGCTCCCTGACAAAGCCGTCAGCTTGCTCGATACCGCCTGTGCCCGTGTATCGCTGACGCAGCATGCGACGCCGATGCGTATTGAAGCGATCGAGCGGCAGATGGGTTTGCTGAGCACGGAGCGCGAGATTTTGATGCGTGAGCAGTCCATTGGCATTGGCCATGCGGAGCGTGCGCTATCCATTGAAGCCCAGATCAATGCCTTGCAAGCATCGCTGCAAGCGCATCAAAAGCGCTGGACTGAAGAGCATTTGCTCGTCAACCAGATCTTTGACCTGCGCAAGAAACTCAACCAGAAGGCGGCTTTGGGCAGCTTATCGCCCATCCCGTTGCCGCCATCAGAGGCCTCCGGTGCGAGCCTCTTTAGCCAACCACCGGCTGCGCTCGAGGGCTTGAATCTGCAGGACGCAGACGCGTTCGCCGTGCCAGCCCTAACGGAGATAGAGCGTCTTGACCTGGTGCATCAGCTTGAACAAGCCCAGGCTGCACTCTGTCAACTGCAAGGGGACCAGCCCTTGGTGTTACCTGCTGTCGATGCGCAAGCGGTGGCAACCGTGGTGTCGGAGTGGACCGGCATACCCGTTGGCCGAATGGTCAAGGACGAAATCGCTGCTGTGCTGGCCTTGGCTGATACCTTGGGCAAACGCGTGGTGGGGCAGGGCCATAGCTTGGAGACCATCGCCCAGCGGATTCAAATCTCTCGCGCCAGAGTGGAAGACAGCTCCAAGCCGATTGGTGTGTTCATGTTGGTGGGTCCAAGCGGCGTGGGAAAGACGGAAACGGCCCTGGCGCTCGCCGAGTCCTTGTACGGAGGTGAGCAAAACATGATCACCATCAACATGAGTGAGTTCCAGGAGGCCCACACCGTCTCCACCCTCAAAGGTGCTCCCCCGGGCTATGTGGGTTATGGAGAAGGCGGTGTGCTGACGGAAGCCGTCCGCCGCAAGCCCTATAGCGTAGTGCTGCTCGATGAAATCGAGAAAGCCCACCCGGACGTGCACGAAATCTTCTTCCAGGTTTTTGACAAGGGCTTTATGGAAGACGGCGAAGGCCGCCTGATTGATTTCAAGAACACGGTCATCATTCTGACGTCGAACGTGGGGTCTGATCTGATCATGAGCATGTGCAGTGATCCGGATCTGGTGCCGCCAGCCCATGTGCTCGCCAGTTCCATGCGAGAGCCTTTGCTCAAGGTATTTCCCGCCGCGTTCCTGGGGCGCATGACCGTGGTGCCTTATTTTCCGCTGGCCGCCGATGTGATGGCGAAGGTCGTAGAGCTCAAGCTCGAACGAATCCGGTCTCGCATGCGCAACAACCACGGCACGCACTTCCACTGGCAAGAGGATGCTGTGCAAGCCATTATTGAGCGGGTCTCCGATATCGAGTCAGGAGGCCGGATGGTGGACGCCATTCTCGCCGCCAGCGTCCTGGCGGGTATCAGCAAAGAAGTGCTGAGCCGCACCATGAACGGGCAAACGCTGTCTGATGTGCAGCTGGTGGCTGCCACTGACCAAGGGCTGATGCTGCAGTTTGACTAAGGCTTGGGATTCGTCAGGCGGGCTTGCGCCTGACGAATCGGTTGGCATCTTTTTCGGGGTTCAGGCACAGCTCATCGGCCGGTTGCTGGGATGTTCGCTGCCCAAGCCAGGTCGTCCATCCCAGACGCGTAGGCCCCCCAAGGGTGGATGGCGGGACTTCCTTTGCGGCCAGAAGCAATTGCAGATCCCAATCCATTTCGATGCCGATGTAGTCCCGCACCCAATCTCGGATTTGCGCACTGCCGCGATGCCTGGGCAAAAAACGCTCGTAAAGAGCCAGCGGCATAGCGCCCAACGCAATCCGAAATCTGCTTTGCACATCTTGTATTTTGGCCCCGGCAACGGCGTTCAGGCCCAGCTGGTTGTTCATGCCTGAGGCGCACAGGCGCGTTTGCTCGCTGTCGTCGATGCAAATCCAGTTGCTTCTGAATTCTGTGATCTGCGCTGGCGTACCAAAGTAGTGGGCCAGCAGGTTTTCCAGACCTTCGGGGTTTCTGGTCAGGCGCACCAGGTGGCCGGCCGCATGGAGCTTGGCATGGTCTTCTACGGTGTTTCGCTGCCAGCTGCCTTCAAATCCCATGCCGATCAAGGCGCCTGCATAAAAGCTGAATTTATCGATGCCCGGTTGGTCCAGCTGCACGATGGATTGTGAATCGGCCCATGCCCGGTAGAAAAGCGAGATGAGGCGATGGTGGAATATGTCGATGAAATCTGCTGGCGAGCTATCTTGGTGGTTATGCAGGCGCTCGCGTACATATTCGGTCAGGTGCAGCGGCAAGCCTCCGTTGGGGCCAAATACACCAAAGCTCAGTATCTTGATGACCGGGCGCTGGTCGCGCCTGGGGTTGTCGATACTGAAAATGGTCGATGGTGCAAACAGGGTCGAGGGATTCTGGCCCAGCCGCACCCCATCCTCACGCGGTGTGAGGGAGTAGCCCAGTCTGGCCCCGTCGCTGCGGGCATCGATATGCCTGAGCAGCGCAAACAGGTCCATCGACTCCGGGGATTGCCTATTCCTGTCGAGGATGCGTTCAAGGCTACCGGGTTTGCCCGTTGCAGGCATTGGTGGTTTTTGCGAAGGAGCCATATTGGACGCTGGCGGTAATGCTTATGCGTTGGGCCGCAGGCCCATGCGAGCCGGCCAGGTGGCAAAGGGGCCATGCTGCAGCGTGTCTAGCTTCAAGCGTGTGGCGCAGTTGATGCTGACATGGCGAGAGAGAAATCTCTCGAGCACCGCACCAAACAGCCAAGGGCTGCTGCCACCAAATTTGGACTGGTCGATCACCACCTGGATGTCGACACCGCGGCCAAAGAGAATAGGGCCGGGCTGGGGCACCCTGACATGCATGGGGGAGACGCGCATGGACGAGACGGAGTCGGCTTGCTGCACGCCTTCCTGCTGGCTCAACAGTGCATACAGGTTCAGCAACTCACGCATGACTTTGGCCCCTTCCTCCGGACTGGAATCGGTCAGGGTCTGGAAGTTCAGCTGCAGGTGGCTGAGCAGCCGCCATGTCGCGCGCATCTCGGCGATGGCAGGCGTGGGTCTGCTCAGACTTGTCAAGAGCTCCACTTGTTTTACCGGTGCTGACACCGTCAACTGCAATTGACGCTCTCCCGATGCGCTGATCAGCAATGCCAAATCCCTGTTGGTGCACAGCATGTCTGGCGCAATCCGGTGGAGTGCGTGTGGGTAGGGCGTGTCTTGTCGGTCGACGAGCTGCGCAAAGACCTCGCTGCCTGTATAGCCTGTGCGTGGGCCATGCCTTTTGCCGATTTCCGAGAGTTTGCGAGGTTCTCTTCGCAGCGAAAAATAGGCCTGCGCATGGGACTGCTGGAGCGCACCCAGCGTTTCATAAATGGGCAGAAAAGTCTGGACTTCTGTGTTGTCGGCGGAGAAGCCATGGATCGCCGATACCGAATAGACCTCATAGTCCAGCGGCCGTGTCCTGTCGCCCACCAGGTGGTGCTCGTAGTGGGCCATCGATATGTCGATGCGGTCCCCGCGCTTGGGAAAAAGGTTGATGACGGGGGTGCAAAACAGCTGAAAGCTGTCCACATCGACGACCTTTTCCAGCGCCGTGGCGCTGCGGTCAAAATAGAAAACGAGCTTGAACTGTGTGGCTGCCACCCGAGCTAGAAGCGGGGCCAGGCCCTTGATATTGAAGAACCGGTAGCGATCTGGGCAGGCGAAGAATTCTTGCAGCATGCGATAGCCGCTAAATCCTTGCGAGCCATAGGGAATCAGTGCCTCCTGCGCTTCAAACCCCATGCCTTCGATCTGTGCTGGCGACAGCCAGACTTGTTGCGCTTGATCGTCCTCGTTCCACTGAAGGGCAGCGCCGGCCCTGCGGCCACAGATAAGCTCCAATATCAAGAGTGCTCGCTCCAAGGGGCCGCCAATATAGATGGGTAGCCGGTCAAAGCCCGATTGGCTCATTGGCCGCCCGTCCGTGCTGCCGAGTGCCAGGTGCAAACTGCTGGCCACTTTTTTGCTGCTGTGGGGAATGCGCACGTCGCTGGTGCTGCCCTCCATCCAAGCCTGCTCGATGGCAATGGGGAGCAGCTCAACATCATGCGCAGTTCGAAACTGGCAGGCCGTTACCTGGCCTGGAGAGACGGGTGCCCTAAGGAGCGTATGGCGAGGCACCAAAAAGGGCCCGGTAAGTCCGCTATCGGCCTTGCCCGGGTGCATGCGCACAATGCCCATGGCGGGCGTTGGCGCCAGATAGTGGGGGTAGATCAGTTCGAGCAGGCGCTGGGAAAACCGGGGGAACTCCGCATCCATCTTCAACTGGATACGGCCGGTCAGCAGCGCAAAGCTCTCCAGAAGGCGCTCGACAAACGGGTCCGCAATGTCGGTCCCCTTGATGCCAAGACGCCCTGCGATTTTGGGGTGTTCTTGCGCAAACTCCTGTCCCAGCTCGCGCATATAGGATAGCTCGCGGTTGTAGTAATCGAGCAGGCGGGGACCGGCTCGTACACACCGAGCGGTTCAACGCTACCAATAACCAAGACAACAACGGCGCAGCCCAGCCTGAAATCATCCACACCATCTATGAGCCAGGCAGCTTCACACCCCTCATCCAACTGCGCAGAGCCACCAAGGCCCCGCCCGATCTGGCCGACCAGCTGCTATCCAAGACCCAGCCCGGCCTGGTGCAAGACGCCTTGCGCGGTGTGCTCTCCGATATCAAGGCGATGAATGCCTCGATGCAGCACAACATCGCCATCCAGGCGATGCCCCCAGATGTGCAGCGCTTTATGTTCGAGCAGTTCCAGGAGCTGGAGCAAACGGTGACCAGCCAGCGCGAGGAAGCAGCGCAAAGCATCGAGATACGGCATTACCTGTGTGACCACCTGGGAACGCCCCATGCCTTGATCCGGGAAGACACCCAGTTGGACTGGGCGGTGCAATTGGATGCCTGGGGCAATGTGGGGGTGGAGCATAACCCCGGGAATTTGTACCAGCCGATCAGGCTACCAGGCCAGCATGCGGATGGGGATACGGGGCTTTATTACAACCGGCATCGGTATTATGAGTCGAGGATGGGTAGATATATTAATCAAGATCCCATTCGTCTGGCTGGGGGATTTAATATCTATGCATATCCCATAAATCCAATTTCATTTTACGACTCGATAGGACTGCAGAAAGTTTCGATAGGAAGAAAAAGCGGCGGCTCGCAAAAGGCATCCCTATTGTTCGATCAAACCTACCCACAGGTCGACCTGGACATTCAGACAGCCAAAACAATATCCTTGCCCCAATATGAAATTGGGGGAGCGGCAAACGGTAAAAAGCCGTGGCAGGAGTTGAGTCCTTATGAATACACGCAATACTGCAAAAAGTGGAGTAAAAATAAACTCAGCTGCACAGAAAATGATAGAGAGCCAGGTAAAGATGTGAAGTACCCAGCAGACTATATACCTATCGGCATATGGAAATCATCCGAACTTCCGCAAGGATATTCTTGCGATTCCCCACATTATTTTCCTGAAATGCAAAGCGCTGGGTCTGCATCGACAGCCGATTTTACAGATTTAGCAGACATTGGCGCCAAAGTCCTAAGAAACAGAGCAGGAGCAAGAAAATGATGATTGGAAAGTACTTTGTATTTATATTCTTTGCAGCTGCTCTAAATGTATCAGCAAAAATGAAAGATGAATGCGGGGCATTTTTTATAAAAAATGGTGTTATGGCAGCATTTCCAATTAAAAAAAATAGAGATAAATGGATATGGTATAAAAAGGAACGACCCGAATACGCGTGGATTGCTGAAACTGGATTCTATGAAAATGGAGTATTTAAAGGAAATGGCTTTGGGTTTATAGCATCTATTGGGTCAGCGAATTTGAAGAACACGCCAATGCAGCAAGGCACTCTCCAGGAGTTAATTGATTTTTCGGGGAAAAATGCTTTCTTAACAAAAGATTCTACATTTCATAACGTTGAATCATTAAATGATTTAATGATGTATTCATCCCAAATCTCAGCTAAAGTGATTGTCGGGGAATTCATAATGCTTGGTACACAAAATCCAGAGGCCGTTAGAATGGCAAAGCTGAAAAAACCTACCCATATGAAATTGCAGGCCATTCTTCCAGAAAGCATTGAATCATATATGTGCTATCCAGAAATTGAAAGCATTAACTAATGAAATTGAATTTCTAAAATTTTGCTTCCCTATTTATTTAAATATGTTGTTTGAGGTTTTCTCAGAACCTCATTCATCTTCCTTAAATTAATTAAGCTCTGCAAACTTGCGTCTATTCTTTGCACGGGGAAAGATCGAATAATGAATTAAAATGCATTGCCAATAAATGTTTATTTTGCAGAAAAAAGAAATGCATTCTCCTTGCAGCGAAATTGTGTGGGTTTTGATAATATGTGTCGAAATATTCGCGATTTTTTCGTTGTCATTGTTTCAATCCAAAAATGGAAGTTGGCTAGACGGCAAAGTTTGATTTTCGGAGGGGGATTCGTGTGCTGCGTGAGCTGGATGATTTGTACTTCTCAGCTCTAATTTTCGAAGTGCAATATGGAGTAAGTCTTTTGTGTCTTTTGCAAAATGAACATTAATATATTTAAATCAATGTTTTATGCAATGGTGTTAATAATATTGTTGGAGGGGTGTTCTAAAAGTGCTTCAGAAGCTGAATTTATTAAAAAAGCTGAAGTTTTCCATAATAACTTCAATAATGATAGGCATGATATAAATTATGAAATATTAAAGAAAAATTCTGGTATGTCTGCGTCTGAAGACGACTATGTAAAAACTTTTAGTTTTGTAAAGTCTAGACTGGGTCATTTGAAGAGTGTGAAGCTATTGAATGTGAATTTTTCTCAAACCACCTTCGCGGGTGAAAAAATTGGTCAGAGTATCATTTGATAGCTATTTTGACCTTGGAGTGGCAAAGGAATTTTTTTTATTTTTCTGAATCGGGTGATTTGTATCGGCATGAAATTTACTCGAAAAATCTTCTTGATAATGGAATCTGATGCAGCTGAAAGATAGACTTCACATCTAAAGATTTTCACCAAGGGTCGGAGGTCCGAATCTAAAGCTATGGCTTCGCCTATCAGTGCGATAAATTATCTTTCGTCACGGTGGGACGGAGTTTATGAATTTCTTGATGATTTTACGGCCCAAAAGGCCAAGGCTGTGTCTCAGGCATCCGCACACTATTTTCCATATAATCTTGTGTTGAACAAGGCAAGCCATTATGAAGTGGTTGAAAAAGACAAAGTTAAAGCTCAAGTGTTGTTCAAGCAAGCGCACGGTATGTACGACAAATCACAGGCAGCGCGCGATGGTATTTTGAGAACTTACTGATCGGCGCGTACACAGTGGCTGAAAATCTAGTAGTTGTTTAGACTGAATAAAAAGTGTTATCAATAGGTGGGTCAGGTTTTGTCTGGTTCATTTTTCAGCGCCTAGAATAAAGAGTTTTTGCTTGATTCGCGATTGAGTTCTGTTTTGTTTAAAAAATCTCGAGATTCAGAATGTGCATCAGTAGCTCATTGCTCGCAATGAGTAGATATTTGAGTTAAGGGTATCAAACGCGATAACAGCGAGTATTAACGGTATCATTGCTGTCGCCCAGAATTTTGCGAGCGCCTCGCTTAATCGGATATGCGGGAGACTTAACCCGAATGCGAGATGTCTTTAAAGTTTTCCGGGAAGCAGAAAGGGCCACTGCGCGCATATAGATTTGCGATAAGTAAAAAGCGCTGGTGTCGCATGCGGTGATGGCCGTCCATCCTCCGATCTGAAAGCGTGCAGACCCTCTACACGCTGGCATCCCGAGCAATCTATAGGTTGTTGGGCAGAATTCCCGCCGTTGGTCAGACGTGCGCACAGCACGCGGTCGAACTGCGCAGACCGGTCGGTGCAATTGACGAGTTCCACCATCTGCGGTGGTCGTTTCATCGCCCAAGCGATGGCGCGTATGAGAGGCCCAAGCGTAGGCTGCGAGTTGCCGACGTAGCACACCTCTGCACCCAGGCAGCAACGCCGGTCTGTCTCCAATAGGTTGAATTCTGGCAACAATTCATCCGTTTTTGCGCCATGTTCCCCACAAGTGACACAGGCGCTGGCACAATAGTGATTGTCTATAGATTTAATAAAACTCATAGAAAAATCACGATGAAAAGTCTCATTGCACTTATCGCGGCTTGGATGTTGTCTGGCTGTGCGGGGCCGGCGCCAGTGTTGCCCGCGCCTTACACCGTGGTCATCACTGCCGACGACCAGCTCAACCTTGACCGAAACGGTGAGCCCACGCCAGTGCAGGTCAAGATCTACCGGCTCAAAGGGGTGACGGCTTTCAACAGCAGTGATTTCTTCAGCATGTACGAGAAGGATGAGCAGATTCTGTCCTCTGACTTGGTGTCCAAGGAGAGCTTTATCTTGCAGCCTGGCGAAGCGAAGGTGTTGCTAGGAAAAGCGTTGGCCGAGGAGCGTGTGCTTGGCGTGTTTGTGGCTTACCGCGATCTGGACAGGGCGGTATGGCGGGGTATTGCACCACTGCCGGCGCCCAAGGAGGCAGGGCGTTTTTCGATCTTTCATCCGTCGTTTGAATCCTCCTACGTCAAGGTTTACGTTGGGCCCAACAAGGTTTCCGTGAGTTCCAACGTGACCGAGGTGCCTGTGCCCACCAGTGGGTCGGCGCCCAGTATGCCGGGCGGCATGCGGCTGCCGTTTTAACCAAGTCGGGTGCAACCATGTTTATGCGCAAGGTCGTTTGGTCGGAGGGCATGTTTTTGCGCCCTCAGCACTTTCAGCAGCAAGAGCGGTATCTGGAGTTTTTCTCGCATGCCAGGTCGCTCGCTGCTGAACCTTATTTCTGGGGGTTCCGCGAGTTGGTGCTGGATGTCGAAGCCCTGGCACTCGGAAAACTGGCCTTGCTCAAAGCGGTAGGCGTGTTCCCGGATGGCACGCCTTTTAGTTTTCCAGGGCAGGACTCGATGGTCGAGCCGCTGGAGATTGACAAGACATGCAAGGACGAGCGTATCTATCTGGCTTTGCCGATGCGCCGTCCCTTGGCGACGGAATTGAGCTTTGCCGACACCGGCGCATTGGCCCGCTATCTGGCAGAGGATGCGGAACTGGCCGACTCCAACGAGGGCGCGGGTGAGCCGGCATTGGCGCAGGTGGCCCACATGCGTGCCCGCTTGAGCGCCGAATCCGAGATGTCGGACAGCTGGTTGCGTTTGGGTGTGGTGCATGTCGCTGAGAGGCGCAACGATGGCGCGGTGGTGTTGGACGAGCGTTTTATACAGCCATCGATCGCCTACGGACAGAGCCGATTGCTGCATGCCATGGTCGACGATATTGCCGGCTTGCTGCAGCAGCGCGGTGAGGCCTTGGCGCAGCGCGTTTTGCAGCCTGGGAGAGGAGGTATTGCCGAGGTGGGTGATTTCATGATGCTGAACATCATCAACCGCTGGCAGCCCAAGATCACCCATCTGCGTGACCACAAGATGTTGCATCCCGAGCGGGTGTATGGCCATTTGCTGGAGCTGGCCGGTGAGCTGTCTACTTTTACGCGCGATGATCGCCGGCCAGTGGCATACCCGGTCTATGACCATGATGCGCCGAGCCCGCCCTTCACCACGGTGGTGAATGACATTCGCCGCTCGCTGTCCATGGTGTTGGAGCAGAACGCCATACCGATTGAATTGCACGAGCGCCAGTACGGGGTGCGGGTCGGGGTGATTCCGGACCTGGGTCTGGTCAAGCAGGCCAATTTTGTGCTCGCTGTATTTGCCGAGTTGCCCACCGATGTGGTGCGAACCCGCTTTCCCACGCAAGTCAAGATCGGCCCGGTCGAAAAGATTCGCGACCTGGTCAATCTGCATCTGCCGGGGGTGCGCCTGCATCCCATGCCCATCGCTCCGCGCGAGCTGCCATACCACGCGAACTACAACTACTTCCAGCTCGATACGACCAATGAGCTTTGGGAACAGCTGGAGCGCTCGGGCGGTGTTGCGATGCATGTGGCGGGTGATTTTCCGGGGTTGCGTCTGGAGTTCTGGGCCATCAAGCCCTGATGGGCTGCAACGCAGGCAGCCGTAGCGCGCTGCAGCCAGCCTGGCGGCCAAGTATTTAACAAAGGGAAGCAGTGTCCAATCCCACTTCGTCCAATATCAACCAGATGTTTTCCGAGACAGGGGAGGCCGGTGCCAAGCCGTCTTCTCCCCATCCCCTGGCGGGTGACGCTCCGCTGGTGCTGGACTTGCCTGACGTGGTCAGTGGCTCCAACCCTTTGGTGGTCGCCGCCAATCCGGTCCTCAATCTGGTGCCGCAGATTAGAAACACGGCGCAGCTGAGCGATATCGCCAGCTTGCGGGAGTTCCTGATCAGCAAGGTGCACGATTTCGAGCGCAAAGCCCGAGAGCTTGGCGTTTTGCCGGAGACCATTGTCGGCGCGCGATACTGCCTTTGCACGCTGATCGATGAATCGGCTGCGCAAACGCCCTGGGGCGGATCGGGGATTTGGGCGCGCCATAGTTTGCTGGTCACGTTCCACAACGAGACCTGGGGCGGGGAGAAGTTCTTTCAACTGCTCTCCAAGCTCGCGCAGAACCCGCAGCATTACCGCGAGCTGCTCGAGCTGATGTATTACTGCATTTCGCTGGGGCTCGAGGGCCGGTTTCGTGTGGTCGATAACGGCCGCGCGCAGTTGGAAACCTTGCGTCAGCGACTCTGGACCATTCTGCGCGACCTGGGTGTAGGCAGCGATGATCAACTCTCTCCCCACTGGCGCGGCGCCCTCGGTGGCGGCCCGCAGCGTTGGCGGCTGATGCCCGTCTGGGTGGTGGCCTGTCTTGCGGCGCTGATCGGCTTGGGCTGCTACTTCTGGTTTTCGTTCGCCTTGGCGGGGCGCTCGGATGCGCTGTTCAACAAGATCAGCGGTTTGCAGCTGAACCGGCCTGTGGCCGCTGCCCCCCGGCCGGGGCCCGCGAGGTTCAGCAAGTTCCTCGAGCCAGAGATCCGCGAAGGCCTGGTCACCGTGCATGACGAGGCTGATCGCAGCACGGTTGTGCTGCGCGGGGATGGGCTGTTTGCATCGGGCTCCAACACCGTGCTGCCCCCCTACCTGCCTGTTTTGCAGCGTGTGGCGGATGCGCTGGTAGCCGAGCGCGGCAACGTGACGGTCACAGGCTATACCGACAACGTACCCATCCGGACTGCACGCTACCCCTCCAACTATGAGCTGTCTAAGGACCGCGCAGAGCAAGTCGTGGCGTTGTTGCGCAGCCGTGGCGTGGTGGCGCAACGTGTGCAAGCGCAAGGCATGGGTGATGCACAGCCGGTTGCCGATAACAAAACCGCAGAAGGACGCGCCCGCAACAGGCGGGTCGAGGTCGTTCTTTTTGCGGCACCAACTGCAGGTGACCACCAATGATGTACTGGATACGACGGTTTTTCGGCTTCTTGGCAAGCCGCACATTTTGGGTGCTGGTGGGCGTTGTTGCGCTGTCATTTTTTATCTGGTTTGCCGGGCCATTGTTCGCCTTTGCAGATTACCGGCCCTTGGATCCCGAGCGCATGCGCTGGCGGTGCATCGGCATTGTGGCTGCGCTGTATGTGCTGTGGCTGCTGGTGTCGTTCTGGCGCCGGCGCAATATCAACAGCTTGCTGCTTGACCGCATTGGCCAGGTTCGTGATGCCGTGGACGCGCAGCGCAAAAACGGTGATACCAGCGATGAGGTGGTGGAGCTGCAAGGGCGTTTTTCAGCGGCGGCCAAAACACTCAAGTCGCTGCGGGTCGAGGGCCAGTCGCGCAGCGGCTTGGGCAGCAAGTTCATCTATGAGTTGCCCTGGTATGTGATCGTCGGTGCCCCGGGTTCTGGCAAGACCACCGCCTTGGTCAACTCAGGCCTGGATTTCCCGCTTGCAGGCCAGTACGGCAAGGCGGCGCTGCAAGGCGTTGGCGGCACACGCAACTGTGACTGGTGGTTCACGGACCAGGCGGTGGTGATTGATACCGCTGGGCGCTACACCACGCAGGACAGTGATGAATCCGTGGACAAACGGGAGTGGGAGGGCTTTCTGGGTCTTCTGAAAAAATACCGCCCCCGGCAACCCATCAATGGCGTGATGCTGACGCTGAGCGCCTCGGATCTGCTGACCCCTTCGGAAGATGACGCGAGCCCCAGGTTGCGCCTGGAGATCAAGGTGGTCGAGTTGGATCCTTCGGTGTCGAGCATGGCGCTGGATGTGGATGGAACGTTGATTCGCTATGCCCACGGGCCACAGATCAGCCAGAGCGTGGTGTGGCCGGGCCCCCGGGGCCGGCAGCAGGTGTCGTTGCAAATCTCGGATATGTCGGGAGGCCAAAGTGCGCTGAGCACTGACGGCAGCTGGGCTTTGCATCGGTTTTTCGACAAGCTGACGCTGGCGTCGGGTCTGAGGGCTGATTCCTTCACGGCGACCGCCACTGTCAGTGGCAAAAAGGTGGTGTTTGAAGTCCACACCAGCAGCGTACATAACCCTTTCAGGCTGACCCAGATGCAGACATTTGCCTGCCCAAGCCAGTTCTGAACAACGTCATATACGGGGAGCACATAAAAGTGAGCTTCATAGGCACAGCATCCATCGACGTGGTTTGGGGCGGAAAGCTCCCAAGCCATGGTGATTTTGTGTGGAGCAATCCCAGGAGTCGCACAAGGGTGGCACTGGAGGACTGGTTGCAAGTGGGAATGCTGCAAGGCCGCTCGCATTTGGGAGAGGCCTGGGTAGCGCAACTGGCGCAGGCTCCGACTTGGAATCTGTTGCTACCCAGCACGATAGCGGGGGGCGACAAAGTCGTTGTGGGCTGCATGGCCCCAAGCGTGGACCGTGTAGGGCGCCGCTACCCCTTTGTAGTGGCCTATGCGCTTCCAGCGTCGGAGTTGCTGACATCGACAGCGGTGCTGATGGAGCTCCCAACACTGTTGAATATGACGGGGCATCAGCTGCATTCAGCTATTGAGCGCTCCTTACCCCGAAGCGGCATGGATGACCTGTGGAGAAGCGTCATTGCGCAATGGTGTTCGGTATTTCCCACAGTGGGCGAGGCCAGCGTGGCCGTAGCGTCCGAGATCCTGGAGATTCTGGGAGGCGACGCCGATATGGATCGTGAGGATCAGCGAACTCGACCGGTCGTGCGCGGGACCTCGTATCCGTGGCCGGATATGGCCAAGTCACTGCGGGAGAGGGACTGCCCCTCTTTCTGGTGGACCCACCCGGCAGGAGGCGCCCGCCTCAAAGCTTTTTCTTATGAGTCCGGACTGGACGGGACCCTGATGACCTGGCTCATGGGCCGCAATGTCCGCTGATCAAGCCAGGCTTGATCGTCAACCTTTGACAGAAGTACATGGAACCAGAAATGAATGAAGGCCTGCCGACTGCGGGTGCGGCGATGAGCCTTCCCATAGGAACTCGGTTAGGTGAGTTTGAACTCCTCGGCGTGGTCGGCGAAGGTGGATTCTCCATCGTCTATCTGGCCCACGACCATTCCTTGCAGCGCACCGTTGCCATCAAGGAGTACCTGCCTGGTGCGATTGCGTTACGGGATGGCGAGGGCACGGTTCGCCCTCGCTTTGCAAAATACGACGTCACCTTCAAGACCGGTTTGCAGAGCTTTCTCAATGAAGCACGCATACTGGCGCAGTTCGAGCACCCCGCGCTGATCCGTATTCACCGCTTTTGGGAGCAGAACGGC
>Ga0308165_1002666_pt1 | contig 20663 bp, 16 predicted proteins | sample PhyWR2_FD_201032 | JGI IMG/M metagenome (GOLD analysis project Ga0308165, IMG submission 201032) | Phyllosphere microbial communities from UC Gill Tract Community Farm, Albany, California, United States - DLSLW.R2 | ecosystem: Host-associated > Plants > Phyllosphere > Unclassified | place: USA... | reverse complement strand
GTCTACAACTACGGCAAGATGAAGCGTGATTTCACCTACATCGATGACATCGTAGAAGCGATTGTCCGCGTGCAGGATGTCATTCCGCAGGCAGATCCTGAATGGACCGTAGAAAACGGCTCACCGGCCACCAGTTCAGCCCCTTATCGAATCTATAATATCGGCAACAGCTCGCCGGTGGAGTTGATGGACTACATCACCGCTCTGGAAGAAGCGATGGGGATGGAAGCTGAGAAAAACATGATGCCGATCCAGCCGGGCGATGTCCTGGAAACCAGCGCCGATACCAAACCACTGTATGATCTGGTTGGCTTTAAACCGCAGACATCCGTTAAGGATGGCGTGAAGAAATTCGTGGAGTGGTACAAGGCGTATTACAACGCCTGAGTGGTTACCTGATTCTTTCTGAACCGCAATCGCAGGGTTGCGGTTTTTTTGTTCCCGCGTTTTACAGAAGCTTTGATGAGCCTCCGCTTTGGTCGGCTCCAGTTTATTTCGTGCCCAAGCCCTGAGTACAAAAACAAAAAAAGCCCGCATAGCAGGCTTCTTTTCCCTTCCGGCGCTTATCTCCGGCATCTACATCTCAGTGACGGTAGCTCTTCACAAGGTATGATTTAACATATCTGACCACCGTAAGCCGGGCAATGGTTTTAGCATAAAATTACAGACTGCATCACACTACTGACAATCTGTATGTTTTCCTGTAGATATCCACCTAACAAGATTATTCATTTTGAGATCTTCCGTCATATTGACTATGGTCTTCCGAGAAGTTCGTCATGTAAGTACACCCGCTTTAGTTCAACGCACTTTTTGAGAGTTCCGGGCTTTCCGCCATCAGTCGGTACTCTTCCGGCGTCAGGTTGTTCAGGGATTCATGAGGTCGCTCGCTGTTATATTCCGTCAGCCAGTGCTCTGTAATTTCCCGGGCTTCATTCAGGGTTCTGAACAGATAAAAATACGGGATTTCTGTCCGGTACGTCCGGTTAAAGCGTTCGATAAACGCATTCTTCGTCGGCCTACCTGGTTTGATAAATTCCTGCATCACACCATGTTCCTCAGCCCATTGTGCCAGCGCCAGTGAGACCAGTTCTGGTCCGTTGTCCATCCGCATCTTTAGCGGGTGGCCCCGGTTTCCCACGATCCTGTCCAGCACTCTGGCCACCCGCTGCGCCGGGATATTCAGATCGATTCTATTGCGAGAGCCTCGCGGTTAAAGTCATCCACCACATTGAAGGTCCGGAAGCGTCTGCCACAGACCAGCACATCGTGCATAAAATCGATGGACCAGCTCTGGTTCAACGCACCCGGCGTCACCAGTGGCACCGGGTTGCGTACTGGTGAACGTTGCTTTCCCTTGCGGCGAAAATTCAGTTTCAGAAGACAGTAAATGCGGTGAACGCGCTTATGATTCCAGGCCTTACCCTGCTTGCGTAGCAACTGGAACAGCTTCTTAAAACCATACCGTGGGTAGCGCTCTGCCAGCTCAGTCAGCACCTGGATCACCGGTTCATCTTTTCGTCCTCGAGATCTTTTATCTTTTTTATATCAGAGGATTCCACACCACCAAACTTCGCTTTCCAGTTGTAATAGCTGGCTTCTGAGATACCGGCTTCGCGGCAGACATCCTTAACGGTACGTCCGGCTTCGACGGACTTCAGAACGGCAATGATCAGATGTTCGGTGAATCGGGTGTTACGCATGGTGATCTCCTCAGAGGACATAATCAGTATGTCGGAAGATCTCCAAAAGTGAATGGTGCGGATTGCAGGGATGCTTACATGAGCACTGGTTCAGCGATATTGTTCACGCCAGAAAAATCATTAACGACTGGCAGCAGGACTATAACGAGTGTCGGCCTCATTTCTCACTGAATTATTTGACACCAGCGGAGTTTGCAGCGAGTTGGCGAAATGGAAAAATGAAGGTAAACAAACCGATATTACTAACTGGCTATTGTTTTTAATACTGTGGGTAGGTCAATAGGCAAGAAGGATAACTGGCCAGGATTGATATTACTTACTCAGTAAAAAATATCCTGAAGTATATTGAGCAATGTAGGAATTTATCAAGTCAGGCAAACCTGTGCAAAATGTATTTTTTAACTTTTCAACCGAATACAGATAGATACTTTGGGTTTATATCTCTTTAGAATAGAAGGTGGTTAAAGGTAAATTACACATTCTATCTGAATGAACACAACAGTGAGCCGCTTATACCTCCTCAATAACTTTTCGACGGAAGGAGCATCAGAAAATAAAATAAAACACAGGGGCAATCAATCTCCGGTAATAAGCGACACCACTTAATCCCTAGATGGTTATTATTAATGCCGTGATTTAAAAATCACGGCCAATAGTTAGCCATCAACTGTATTTATAATATTCTTTAAACCAATCGACAAATTCTTTGACTCCTTTTTTTACAGGCGTTTCAGGTTTAAAACCAATGCTCTCATATAAAGCTTTAGTATCAGCGCTAGTCTCTAGTACATCACCAGGTTGGATAGGCATCATGTTTTTCTCCGCACTCATGCCCAATGCTTCTTCCAGAGCGGTGATGTAGTCCATCAACTCCACCGGCGAACTGTTGCCGATATTATAGATTCGATAAGGGGCTGAACTGGTGGCCGGTGAGCCGTTTTCTACGGTCCATTCAGGATCTGCCTGCGGAATGACATCCTGCACGCGGACAATCGCTTCTACGATGTCATCAATGTAGGTGAAATCACGTTTCATCTTGCCGTAGTTGTAGACGTCGATGCTCTTACCTTCCAGCATCGCCTTGGTGAATTTGAACAGGGCCATATCCGGACGTCCCCACGGGCCATACACGGTGAAGAAACGTAAGCCGGTGGTGGGGATGCCATAGAGATGAGAGTAGGTATGCGCCATCAGTTCATTGGCTTTTTTGGTTGCCGCATACAGTGACACCGGGTGATCGACCGAATCATCTGTGGAGAACGGCATCTTGCGGTTCAGGCCATACACTGAACTGGAAGAGGCGTACAGCAAATGTTGTACTTTGTTGTGTCGGCAGCCTTCCAGAATGTTCAGATAACCAATCAGGTTGGCATCGGCATAGGCATGCGGATTTTCCAGCGAATAACGCACGCCAGCCTGCGCTGCCAGATGGATCACCCGATCAAACTTCTCAGTAGCAAAAATTTGCGCCATGCCTTCACGATCGGAAAGATCTAGTTTGTGAAAACAAAAATTAGATGACTCTAGCTGAGACAACCTGGCAATTTTTAAATTCACTTCATAATAATCATTTAAATTATCTATTCCTATAACCTGATGCCCGTCTTGTAAAAGACGTTTACTAACATGAAACCCAATAAACCCAGCAGCACCTGTAACTAAATATTTCATTTATCCAACCTCTAATAAACGCATAATGGTTATGAGCAATATTTCGCATGAAAATTACAAATATTGCTGTGCCTTAGCATTTAATTAATTAAAATCTAAAAACCGAGCTATCATTCCGGACGATACACAGCACAAGCATGTTACTAAATAATATATTGTAAGGTACAATTACAATCAAAAAAAATCGCAAACCCTGACTGGTAAAAATTACCAGTCAGGATAGTTTAATCATTACCAAACAGATCTCGAGTATACACTTTTTCAGCTACGTCAGCTAGTTCATCTGACATACGATTGGATATAATCACATCGGCTTCATGTTTAAATGCATCGAGGTCACGAACCACACGCGAGTTAAAGAACTCATCCTCCTGCATCACTGGTTCATATATAATAACCGGAATCCCTTTTGCCTTAATGCGCTTCATAATCCCCTGAATGGAAGAGGCACGGAAATTATCAGAGCCACTTTTCATAATTAAACGATATACTCCGACTACTTTCGGTTTTCTGGAAAGAATAGAATCAGAAATAAAGTCTTTACGGGTACGGTTAGCATCCACAATAGCGCCAATGATATTATTTGGCACCGATTCGTAGTTCGCCAGCAGCTGCTTCGTATCTTTCGGCAGGCAGTATCCACCGTAACCGAATGACGGGTTGTTATAGTGATTGCCGATCCGCGGATCCAGGCACACGCCTTCAATGATCTGCTTGCTGTTGAGACCCTGGCTTTCTGCATAGCTATCCAGCTCATTAAAATAAGCAACACGCAGAGCAAGGTAGGTATTGGCAAACAACTTGATCGCCTCCGCTTCAGTCGAGTCGGTAAACAGCGTCGGGATATCCTGCTTGATAGCCCCCTCTTTCAGCAGATTGGCAAAACGCTCTGCCCGCTCCGAACGTTCACCGATGACGATACGAGAAGGATGCAGATTGTCGTATAGCGCACGGCCTTCACGCAGAAACTCCGGGGAGAAGATGACATTGTCGATGCCCAGACGCTCTTTGATATCACGGGTGAAACCGACCGGAATGGTCGATTTAATGATCATGACGGCATGGGGGTTAATCTCAGTGACATCACGAATAACGGCTTCAACCGTTGAGGTATTGAAGTAGTTAGTTTTCGGATCGTAGTCAGTCGGTGTGGCGATAATGACATAGTCAGCATTGCGATATGCATCTTGTTTGTCAGTTGTCGCACGAAAATTCAGCGGTTTTTCGGCCAGATATTCCTGAATCTCTTTATCGACAATCGGCGACATCTTCTGGTTAAGCATATCGACTTTAGATTGTACGATATCCAGCGCAACCACTTCGTGGTTCTGCGCAATCAGGATGCCGTTCGATAAACCAACATAACCGGTACCGGAAATAGTAATTTTCATTCGATCACACTTTAATCAGTTAACTGGACGGCGGCATAGTAGCCACCCTGTAATCAACACTTCTGGCGGTTTTACTCTCTGTCCTGATGCATGTCAAGAAACACACCAGGGATGGTCGAGAGCAAGTAGCAGAGCTTTAATATGAGGGCAAACATTCTTAACAGAATATATTCAAAATGAAAGATATTTATAGAAAAATCCCGGTTATTTAATAACCGGGATTTGATTACCGTCAATCAGAAAGAATTATTCCATCCACTCAGTATGGAATACGCCTTCTTTATCAGTGCGCTTATAGGTATGGGCACCGAAATAGTCGCGCTGAGCCTGAATCAGGTTAGCCGGCAGGACTGCAGAACGATAGCTGTCGTAGTAGGCAATGGCAGCAGAGAATGTCGGAACAGGGATGCCGTTCTGAACAGCATAAGCCACGACATCACGCAGCGCCTGCTGATATTCATCAGCAATCTGTTTGAAGTACGGCGCCAGCAGCAGGTTGGCGATACCCGCATTCTGCTCGTAGGCATCAGTGATCTTCTGCAGGAACTGCGCACGAATAATGCAACCGGCACGGAAGATTTTGGCAATCTCACCGTAGTTCAGATCCCAGTTGTATTCATCCGATGCAGCACGCAGTTGGGAGAAGCCTTGAGCATAAGAAACGATCTTGCCCAGATACAGAGCGCGACGAACTTTCTCGACAAACTCAGTCTTGTCACCAGCCGGTTGAGCTTTTGGCCCCGACAGGACTTTAGACGCTGCAACACGCTGCTCTTTCAGTGAAGAGATGTAACGCGCAAAGACAGATTCGGTGATCAGGGACAACGGTTCACCCAGGTCGAGTGAGCTCTGGCTGGTCCATTTACCGGTACCTTTGTTGGCCGCTTCATCAAGAATCACATCAACAAGGTATTTACCTTCTTCATCTTTTTTAGTGAAGATGTCTTTGGTGATATCAATCAGGTAGCTGCTGAGCTCGCCTTCGTTCCACTCGGTAAAGGTTGTTGCCAGTTCTTCATTAGAAAGCGCCAGGCCACCTTTCAGTAAAGAGTATGCTTCCGCGATAAGCTGCATATCGCCATACTCGATGCCGTTATGCACCATCTTGACATAGTGACCAGCACCGTCAGCACCAATATAGGCGACACATGGTTCACCGTCTTCGGCGCGCGCAGCGATCTGCTCAAGAATTGGCGCTACCAGCTCATAAGCTTCTTTCTGCCCACCAGGCATGATAGACGGGCCTTTCAGTGCGCCCTCTTCCCCACCAGAAACACCGGTACCAATGAAGTTAAAACCTTCAGCAGACAGTTCGCGGTTGCGACGAATTGTGTCCTGGAAGAAGGTGTTACCCCCATCAATGATGATGTCACCTTTGTCCAGATATGGCTTAAGAGAATCGATCGCACTATCAGTGCCAGCGCCTGCTTTCACCATCAACAGGATGCGGCGTGGAGTTTCGAGGGATTCAACAAACTCTTTAACTGTATAATGTGGGACCAGTTTCTTGCCCGGATTCTCGGCAATCACTTCTTCGGTCTTTTCACGGGAGCGGTTGAAAACAGAGACGGTATAACCACGGCTTTCGATGTTGAGCGCAAGGTTGCGCCCCATCACTGCCATACCGACAACCCCGATCTGTTGCTTAGACATTATATACTCCTGGCTTGTGTAATTATTGCTAAGTGGCGTAGATATCAATGGCGTTAATATTAGCTTAAACTAAAAAAAGCGTATAGCGAAAAATACAACCATTTTACTCTATACAAGGACGTTTCGATTATAAAAGAACCAAGAATCAGATTTCTCAAAAAACTCAACTTGTGTTACAAATATAGCAACCAGAAATAATTACTATCAATAAATCTGAGCAATATCTATAGTAAAGGTTTATACTACTAAAATAAGTGTGTTAATTCAGGGTATTGACATGATCAGGCGACGTACACTTCTTAAAACTATTGCACTAACTCCATTATTGAAATGGAGCACAGCATTATCAAATGAGGAGAATTCCAATAATGTACATGTAAGCTCATTAGATGAATTAAGAAAAACCATACCATTCAAAGAGGGTGAGTTAATTACACTAACTTCTTTATCTCCTAACAATCCAAAAGGCGGTGGTATTTTTATAGCAATAAATAATAACAAAAACCTTCCTGATGATAATGGTTCATTTATAAACACATCATGCACTTTATCTTGGAAAAGACTCGAATGCATACGGAAAACAAAGAAACCAGAATGGTATGGCTGCCTCGGTGATGGTATCAGCGATGATTCAATACCATTTAAAAACATGTTAAATTCGTTACAAGATGGCGACAGCATTATATTATCAAAGGATAGCAACTATTTTAATAATTTACCGACGCAAGATTCTCGGTGGATAGTCAATAAGAATAATATAACAATCATAGGAAATAATGCGGTACTCTCCAGGAGAGGAACTTCATTACATACTAAAAGCCTGGATGGCGCGAATCTTGCGACACTTAAGATATCCAATGTAAATAATTTTAGAATAAAAGGAAAATTACTAATTACAGCTAATGAAACAAATATGCCACTTGTTGACAAAAAAAATAACATAGTCAGTAGAAAAACTTATCCTAGAGCATACGTCAGCTCACATGGACTATTTTTAGAGAAAGTTAAAGAAGCGTATCTCCCCGAAACTTTGACTTGCAGCAACGCTGTATTCCCTTGCTATATACTTGAGTGCGAAAATATAGATATTGCGGGGAAATATAACAACTCCGGGCAAGTATACCCTGTATCAGGAGCTGATTTGCAGTTAGGCTCAGGAATAAAAGTAGCGAAAACCAATAACTTCTCAATTAATATAACATCAGCTGATTGTGCATATTGTGGTTGTGAAATTGAACCGTATAGCACGAACGGAAATGTCAATGTAATCGCCAGTAACTCATATCAACACGGATGTATTATACACAGAGATGGATATAATATAAAAATCAATTTATTGGCAGAAAACGCATTAGGTGCAGGGTTAAAAATCAGTGCTGGCTCAAAAAATATAAACGGTATAATTCACTCTAATAAATGCATGTACGGTTGTATTATAATTTCTGAACACTCGGATATTTGTGAAGATTTAAATATAAAGCTATATACACGGGATATTATTAAATCAGATTTGGTTGCGAAAAATGTAAACGAAAACTATCCCAGCATGCGTAATGCAGTTTTTTCTATTACGAATGCATCCTCTAACGAAAATCCCAACTTATTAGAGAATAACATGATGAGCGAGAAAGCCCCCTCTTCTCAATTAGGAGAGATAGATAATGCACAAAATTGTAACATCTCATGGAGTAGTCTCAAGCAAAACAAAGACATACTAATTAAAAATAGTTCAAACTGCACAATTACTTTAGTTGATGCGAAAAAAATAAAATATAAAATATTAGAAAAAAATAATACAGGGACTAATATTGAATATAAATGAAAAGCATGACGGCACCATTCAGGAATATTATCCTGAATGGTGATGCTCACAAAAAAAGAATCGATAACGTTATTCAGATTTAATATATTTAATAACCTTCGCAGGGCAACCAACTGCTATTGCGTTCGCAGGTATATTGCTATTAACTAAACTACCTGAACCAATAATAGCATTATCTCCAATGACTACCCCCCCAAGAATACATGCATTTGCATAAACTGTCACGTTATCACCAAGTACAGGGTATTGTTCAATATCATTAGATTTCACTCCTAATGTGACATTTTGATATATAGTACAGTTTTTACCGATGACAACAGACTTACCAATTACGATCCCAATAGGATGCGGTATATGAGTTTTTTGCAGATATAAATATTTTAATCCGACCGTAATATGACAGCTATTTATTAGCGATGGCCTATTGTAATAGATGTATGCATAGAATCTATTATTAAACCAATCTGAAAAAAAAAACCTTTTAAAACTAAACATCCTATATAAGAATGCTGCAATAGGGTAAAGATAATTATTTTTTGTTAAGACACGCTTAATATACTCAATCATATTTATTCCTGAGAATTTTATTTAAGATAGTCCATACACCTGGAATGCCAAATGAAAGAATTGAGATTGATTGCAAATAAAAACATTCCCATGTCTTTTTATTTAAAAGGTTACCGAGAAATGCAGAAAAAATTTGACTTATAAGTGAGGCATAAGCTGCACCAACAAGTCCATACTTGGGTATCCATAAAATATTTAAAATAAAATTAATGCAGAGTCCAACACTCGCTCTAACTAATCTCATGAATGTCAAATTTATTGTAACCAAGTAGTTGGTGCAAGCTCCTCCCATCACTGCAAACACAGTAGAAAAAACCGTTATCGACAAAATAGAAAAACTCTCAACATAGGATATACCAAAAAGACGCTCTAAAAAAAGCCAAGAAAAAATTATCACACCGATTGCAGAGAAAAAAGAACTAAAAAAGACCAAATCAAAGTACAACTTTAAATTTTTTGGACCATTATCATGAGTTAGTAGAGGGAAGAAAGAAGTCGCCACAGCAGCGGGTATAAACGAATATGCTTCAGAAATTCTAATGGCCACACTAAAAACACCTAGACTCTCAGCCCCCATCATTTTTAAAATCATAAACTGGTCAAGTCTTGTATACAATACAACCAACAATGATGATAATATAATTGGGTAAGATTTTCTCAACAATGACATAATTAAACTTTTATCGAAGTATTCAAGTTTAATTTTCATACCTTGAGCTTTCATTTGATATTCTATAATAATAAATGATATTAAAATATCCAATGTGTAGGATAAAGCATACCATACAACAGATGTATGCATTACAATAAATACAACTTTTACAGCTGATGATAACACAAGCGCTATTAAGCTATACTTTGTCACTATGTAAGATTTTGACTTAGCTTGGAAAAAAGAAAAAAATGTATTCTGCGTCTGGAAAATGAGACTAAGCAAAGAGACAAGAAAAACCACCTTATTTATCAAACTAATATTTGAAAAGTACAATCCAAGCATGCAAACAAAAAGAACTATTACCGAAATAAAGATCTTTGACAACATGACCGTTGAGTATAAAACCCTGTCTTTATCAAAATTAGTCTCTTTCGAAAACTCGTTAATCAATATGCTATCTAGCCCTAATCCAGTTATGCACAACAGCATAATTGCGATGCTTTGGCTAAAATTTAGAATCCCAGTATCACTGGGACCCAACTGCCTTGATATTAATGCAAATAGAATAAAGGTTATTACTGTTCTTAATATTTTTTCAAAAAATATCCAGCCTGCATTTTTAATATAAGATTTCATTAAAAAATTCTCTTTTCTAGCATCAATTGGCACATAAAGTATTCATTTTTAAATAGGGCCAAGCTTGTTTGAGAATGAATGAATTAATCCTTTGAACATATATTTTAATTTCCGAGACTTGTCTTTTTCATATAAAATTACGCATAAAGTTTCATGTATAATTCTTAAAATATTTAAGTAAAAATAAGAAGGATAGCGAGAAAAATACTTAAGGCCAAGGTGTGTACCATTTCTAACTATATAATATTTCCTCTTATAATTATGATGATTTGGCTTCAATGTCACGCCTAAAAATTTATGAACAGTGCGATTTCCGATTTGATGCTCTAAACAAATATCATAGTTTATATAAATTTCAATATTATGTTCAGCGGCTTTAAGACATAATTCAGTATCAACATGATCTATAATATATTCTTCCGAAAACGTTCCTATCGTTTTCCACGCACTTGCAGAAAATCCCATTCCAGAGGAAATCGCGAATGCAGTAGTTTCTGATTCTGTTGTAACTTTATACTTCCAGCGGCTCAATGTTACAAAGGCAGCGTGAGTTTTTGAGTTTATATCAATGAAATCAGGGACTACCATTTTGGCATTTTTCTCTTTAATAAATTGATTCATTGATGAAAAGAAATTTGCGGGTAGAACGGAGTCTTGATCAAATGTAAAAATATAATCACAGTTTTGTGAGATAAGATATTCAATTCCACGATTAAACGCACCAGCAATCCCACCAATGTTTGCGTTATGGACATAATGACTATTATATGGGAAATCATTTTTATCTTTACTATTATCGACGGCACATAATAAAATATCATCTCTTATGTATTGAGAAATGTTGTTAATAACACTATCTTCCGGTTCAAAAAGTACAACAACAACACCAATGCGCATAGAAAACACTCCAAAAATAATAAAATAAAATCATCTGAAATTGACAAATAATTATTATAAAGAATAACTATAATATCAGTTTTTTAATACTGTATAAAAATTTATATATAAGATTCCTATCTCTATTAGCCCGAATAAAAAGATAATTTCTTTTAAAAAAAGAAAGCTTTTGCTCTGATAAATGAAGTTCATAGCGGAAATACTTATTTTTATTTCGCGAAGACTCGTGCATTAAATTTATTTTAATGTTATATTTCCATGCTAAATACATTAAACTTAGCTGATCTCTTTTAGGCCCATAAATAAAGAACTCCCACCATTTCTCCATCAAATACACCACTTGTGGATCATTGTGACGTCGTAGTATTATATTATTTTCCCCTAAACCATTTTCATGAGGATAATTATCATTTGTTAATTCTGTGTTTAAAAAAAACGCTTCCTCGCTACTAATCTTACCTAAAGTTAGGCACTCTTTAATTTCCTCATAGATACAATTACGTTCAAAATGCTGTGGTATGCATATTTTCTCTTTTTTAAGATTTTCAAAAACAAAATTAGATGGATCATTTATAATTCTAATGTTTGAATCGATATAAATACTAAATTCATATCTTCGAACATACTTATGCGGTAGAAATTTTATCTCTCTATTAGCTCGAACTGGATCTGTTACATTTTCAACAACTACAACATCCCATATATCTGATACCAATGTTTTGTCATCAGTGAAACAAATAAAATCACAATTCTCATATTTTCTGGGTGGTTCTACTAATAAATCATATCCACCAAACAAAGCAGTATAAATAACAATCCTTTTATTGTCGTTCAAAGAACCTCCCATTTTTATTTGCATATACTTAGCCAAAGAAATGAAGTAGTGACATTTCGCCGAAAAACATATTTTTTAACCCGACCAGTATATATAGAACAGAAATTAGCATTATCAATACCGATTTTTTAAAGCATCTTGAAAGCAAAATTGTATAGAAAAACATAGTCAACTCAAAGAGTCTGAATGATAATACGGGCACCGCACTAAATGCATAAAATAGCAGCACCCCTAAAACAGACATGCCAAATTCATAAGTCTTTACACAGTCTCTGATTTTACGATCAAACGCTATAGCTAACATACCAATTATTTGTAAAATTGGTTGAGAGGAGAAAATGTTAATTTGATAATACTTTTCTTTATTAGATGCTAATTCAACATAAGTGCTTAGTCGTGCATTAGATATAATCCCCATAGACAATAGGCTTGGAAATAGTATTGAGAAAAGAGATAATATAATGAACTTCCTAAACCCTAATAAATGATAAACTATATACGTTATAATTACAAAAAGCGATGTTAGATGAATAAATGCCGCTAATAAAAAAAGAAAAGCCTTACTGCCCCTTGAATTCACACTGTATATTGCGAAAGCCATTAAGGCGAGCGCAAGTGAAATTCGTATTTGAACATAATCATGTAAGCACAAAAGATAAGAGGAGTAGAGAATAAATAAAATAAAAAAATTATCCGTACTATTTCTAAGCGCAGACATTTTCAACGTTAGCGTAAAATATGCACAGACTATTACAAATACTGAAAATCCATCTTGGATACCTGTGAAAGGTTTCATTAATATAATAAAAAGTGGATCCATCCCCTGTTTAAATACATTGGAAATTTCATTATCCGTAGCAAAATTATAATAATTCAGATAGGTGAAGTAATCATTCCATTGATGAATATCTTTATCACCAACCACATATGTAAGGAAAGGAACAAGAATTAAAAACAAAAAATACTTAATTAGTGCTTCTTTGCTTGTTATGCTTCGCTCTCCTGGTTTTGGGATGTAATGATTTACATGTTGCATACATAGTCTCTTATTAATTCACAGCCTAATAAATTAGGCTGTGAATATGATTCATTATCAATAATGGTATCTACATCAACATCCTGACATCATGAAATCTTTGGTAATACAATATAAAGTGCATTTTTCCAATTAGAAGGAACCATTCCTAACTGCTCAATTTTACTAGTATTTAACACAGAGAAGTTTGGCCTTTTTACTGGGGTTGGATATTGGTCACTAGTGATGGCATTAACAATAGGAGTTGTATCAACAATATTCAACTCTTTTGCAATGTCAAAGATTACTTTTGAAAAACCACACCAAGATATAAAACTGTCACCACAATAGTTATAAATGCCTACTGGAGCATCTATTTTTAATAAATTTATTATAGTATTAGCTATATCCCCAGCATAGGTAGGACAACCAACTTGGTCATCTACAATGTTAAGGTTTGATCTGTCCTTCCCAACTCGGAGCATTGTTTTAACAAAATTATTACCATATTCACTAAAAACCCATGCTGTGCGTATAATAATTGATTTTGGATTTTCTCGTATAACAGCCTTTTCTCCTGCAAGCTTTGTTATACCATATATACCTAAAGGCCCTGTTTTGTCGTTTTCACAATACGGTGTAGATGATGTTCCATCAAAAACATAATCTGTCGAGACATGAATTAATAAAGAACCGTTTATTTTCGACGCTATAGCTAAATTCTCTGGACCCACTTCATTCACTAATCTAGCTAGATCAGGTTCCCCTTCGGCTTTATCGACAGCAGTATAAGCCGCAGCATTTATAATAGCATCAGGTTGAAACTCTTTAACGGCAGATAGAACTGCATCTTGATTAGTAATATCGAGCTCATTCGAATCCGTGGCCCATATAGACCAGCCTGCAGGTAGCCGATCTTGAATGCAGCGACCAAGTTGGCCATTCGCCCCCGTCAGTAATAATTTCATGAAAAAAGCTCCTTTAATCTTTTACCCTGCATGTCCTTTTCTGAAAGCAAAGGGTTACCTTCAGGCCAATCGATGCCAATATCAGGATCATTCCAAAGCAAACAGCCCTCAAAACGTTGGTTGTAATAGTCTGTACATTTATACTCAAAATCAGCTATGTCCGAAAGAACAACAAAACCATGTGCTAGCCCGGGTGGAATCCAAAACTGTGTTTTATTATCCTCAGAAAGTATCACACCTTCCCACAGCCCAAAGGTTGGAGATTCGGGTCTAATATCAACAGCCACATCAAAAACTTCACCACGGACAACACGTACTAATTTACCTTGAGCATTTTGAGTTTGAAAATGTAGCCCACGAAGAACTCCTTTTGTGGAGCGAGAATGATTATCCTGGACAAAATCAAGGTCAATGTTAAGCATGTCCTGGTAACGTTTTTTCTCAAATGTTTCCAAGAAAAAACCTCTCGAATCACCAAACACTTTAGGTTTAATAATCTTTACATCTTTAATTTTTGTGTCGATAATTTCCATGATCATTTTTCCTCCACAAGCAACTTGAGATATTGACCATACTGAGTTTTTGATAAAACTCTGGCCTGCGCAAGCACTTCTTCAGAAGTTAACCATCCTTTCCGATATGCAATTTCTTCGAGACATGCTACCTTAAATCCTTGGCGCTGTTCAATCGTATGAATAAACTGTGAGGCCTCTAAGAGGCTTTCATGTGTGCCAGTATCAAGCCAAGCAAAACCTCTTCCTAATTTTTCAACATGGAGATTACCTGACTGAAGGTACATTTCATTTAGCGTTGTAATTTCAAGCTCACCACGAGCTGATGGCTTAACCTGCTTAGCCATTTCAACTACATTGTTATCGTAGAAATAAAGACCAGTCACAGCCCAATTTGACTTCGGCTCTAATGGTTTTTCTTCCAAGGAAATAGCACAATTGTTTTCGTCAAACTCAACAACACCAAAGCGCTCCGGATCCATTACTTGATAGCCAAATACTGTAGCACCACTTGCTCTTTGAGAGACTGTTTCTAACTTTCGTCCAAAACTTTCGCCGAAATAAATATTATCTCCAAGAACCAACGCACAGCTATCGCCACTAATAAACTCTTCACCAATTAAGAATGCTTGAGCTAAGCCATCTGGAGTAGGTTGTATCGCAAAACTAAATCTTACACCAAACTGGCTTCCGTCACCAAGTAAGCGTTTAAAACCGGGCATATCCTCCGGAGTTGAAATAATAAGAATATCCCTTATCCCTGCTAACATTAGAACAGAAATTGGGTAATAAACCATAGGTTTATCATAAATCGGTAATAATTGTTTTGACGTTCCTTTGGTTATTGGGTATAAGCGAGTCCCTGAACCACCAGCTAAAACAATACCTTTCATTTTTTATTCCTGAGTAAAATTAACGAGACAAACCCAAACGTTCACCAGCGTAGGAACCATCTTTAACTCGGCGCCACCAAGTTTCATTTGCCAAATACCATTCAACTGTCTTACGGATCCCACTTTCAAATGTCTCCTGTGGTTTCCATCCAAGCTCATTAAATATCTTTTTAGCATCAATTGCATAGCGCATATCGTGCCCAGGGCGATCTGTGACATATGTTATTAAATCAGAATAAAACGAAACTCCCGCCGGTTTAGTTGGCACTAGTTCCTCTAGCAACTGACAAATAGTTTTAACAACATCAATATTCTTACGTTCATTATGTCCGCCAATATTATAGGTCTCCCCGATTTTCCCTTCTGTTACGACCTTATACAGGGCTCGAGCATGATCTTCGACATATAGCCAATCCCGAATTTGGCCACCATCACCATATACAGGAAGCTTTTTCCCATCCAGAGCATTCAGTATTATCAATGGTATTAATTTTTCTGGAAAGTGATAAGGGCCATAGTTATTCGAACAATTTGTAACAATAGTAGGAAGACCATATGTTCTTAACCATGCCCTAACTAAATGATCACTTGATGCTTTGGATGCTGAATAAGGACTACTCGGCGAATATGGTGTTGTTTCTGTAAAAAGATCTTCTGTTCCATGAAGATCACCATAAACTTCATCAGTCGAAATATGATGAAATCGAAAACCGCTCTTGCCTTTGGTATCTAAAGAATTCCAATAGGTACGCGCGGCTTCAAGTAACGTATAAGTGCCAATAATATTAGTTTCAATAAAATCAGAAGGACCATCAATTGAACGGTCAACATGACTTTCAGCAGCTAAATGCATAACTAAATCTGGCTGATTTTCCTCAAAAACACGTTCAATTGATTTTTTATCACAAATATTAACTTGTTCAAACTTAAATCGAGAGTTACCACTGACACTCTCCAATGAATCTAGGTTTCCTGCATATGTCAGACAATCTACAACAATAACATTGTCGCTAGTATTATTGATTATGTGGCGAACGACCGCCGATCCAATGAACCCAGCACCACCAGTTACAATAATCTTCATGCTATTCTCTCAGTTGATTTAGGATATAATTCAATATCACATTGAAACATAAATTAATATGCAGATTTATTAATAAATCCTTTAAATATAGTTAAGAATATTATTTTTAGATCGAGCCATATACTCCATTCCCTAATATATTCTAAATCATACTCAACTCTTTTTTGCATTTTTTCAACTGTATCAGTTTCTCCTCTCCAGCCATTTATTTGTGCCCACCCTGTAATACCCGGTTTAACTTTATGCCTTAGCATATAACCTTCAATTATATTTCTATATTGTTCATTATGTGCTACAGCATGTGGTCTAGGCCCAACAATGGACATACCACCACATAATACGTTGAAAAATTGAGGAAGCTCATCTAATGATGTTTTTCTAAGGAAACCTCCAACTTTAGTAACACGAATATCGTTTTTCGTTGCCTGCTTTATTGCTGAATCATTTTCCATTACAGTCATTGAACGAAATTTCCAAACTTTAATCGGCTTTCCATCCATACCGTATCGTGTTTGCCTAAAGATAATTGGCCCAGGGGATGTAAGTTTTACAGCTACTGAGATGATCATTAAAACAGGAGATATTAGTATTATTATTACCAAGGAAACAATAATATCCTCAAGTCGCTTCAATACCATATTGATGCCATTTATTGGGCTATCAAATAGTGGAACAACTGGAACTCCATTCACTTCTTCAGTTCTTGATTGCAATATATTAAATGTAAATATATCAGGAATTAGAATGACTGAGCATGTAGTATCAGTAAGTGATTTAATAAGGCTTTTCATTTTAACTTCATCACTCATACTCATAGCAATATAAATTCTGTCAAGTTTTCCCGCTTTGGCATCACAGATAAGCTGAGTGAAGTTACCGCAATATTCTATTTCATCTGTAGAATTAATTTTATTATCATCATATATACCTACAACAATAAATCCTAACCAAGGTTCCTCAATAAAGCTTCTAGCAAGGTTCATTCCAACTGGCATCGAACCTGCTATGGCAATTCTCCGTGTATTATATCCTAAATTACGAACAATCCGAGCTCCCGCTCTTATAGAAACTCGGCAAATAACAACTCCAATACATACAAATAGATACCATTCAATTAATATTATAAATGGTAATCCCAACACTTTTGAATAAGAGATAACTCCCATAACAAACACTAAACTCAATGTCCAATTTTTTAAAACTAAATTTAACTCCGCAGATAACTTAACACCTCTCCACGATCGATAAAAATCGGAAATGCCACCAATCATTTGAAATGCAGCAAGAACAACTAAACACACCAGAATTTGATTATAGCCAAAATGTCTTGAATTTAATAAACAGACAACATAGAGTCCAACAAATATTATCAGGATATCAGAGAAACGTTGTACTATAGATATCAATGATGCATTTGATTTGGAGCGTACGCGCTGATGATGCAATTTAGTCATAGCTAATATCCGCTCATAATTAAATGATAGTTTATTTGAAATAATGGGATGGTATATTTTTATTACTTATTTTTATTTCCAGAATCTTCTATGCATGCTTATTTTTTTCACTAACTTCATTGGCAAAGATCTGTATTTTTGCCCTAATTTATAACCTAATATCTTACCAACGTTATGCATAAATGATACAGGTATAGCCATTGGTTTATTTTTCAAAAGATATATAAACTCAGATAATAAGAATTTTTTTCCTTCTCCTCCAGCACCTCCAAATTTTTCTCTTATCCAACTTTCATCCGCATGAAAAACACCTATATCAAAGTAGCGCTTAAACTCTTCCATGATATTATAATTATGAGAATGCCGGACCATTGAACTTGAGACATAAGCCACTTTGTAACCTAAAAGGATACTGGTTGCCGCATAATACATATCTTCACTTAATATTGTATTATCGGGGAAACCACCGATTTCTGAAAACGTACTTATTCTATATGCCGAGAATGAGTTAGACATGAACGCAGCTTTTATTCCCATTTCGGAAATATCTTCCGAGGTTGCAATATAACTTTTTTCATTATAATTAAAATATCTCGCATGTGCAGCAATAGCATTTGCATCATCATGTGGTAGTTGCCTCCCGTAGGCACATGACACCAATGAATCATCAAAAGCATTAATTATATTTTCAAAAAATGAAGGTTCAGGTATAGCGTCTTGTGTCAAAAAGATAACAATATCATATTGACTATTCCACATATTTACCATGAGGTTTCTTGTTCCCCCATGATTGAAGTTTTCCGACTCAATTTGGCGAACATCGAATCCATACTTTTTTGCTATATCAACTGTACTATCTCGACTTCCAGAATCGATAACTTGCACAAATGTACCAAGCGGTGCATATTCTCGAATTTTCTCAGCTACCTGATTCCAGAGCGTGCCGCCATTATAAGTTGGTATTGCAATATAAGCTTTCATTTTATCTGCCATGATTAAAGTGATTGTGCCGGAAAACCGGCACTGTTTTTATTTTTTATCGCTATATGAATAACCGTAGTGATTATACCCATAGCTGTAATAACTACTTGCTTTTTTGACTACACCGTTCAGGATACATCCTTTAATAGGTACACCACTTTGTTCGAATCGTTTAATACTAACCTCAATTTCTTTGGCCGTATTCAATTCAAAACGAGATACTAATAATGTAGTACCTACGTAATTGCCTATTATCGCAGCATCTGTAACAGCTAATATAGGTGGAGTATCCAGAATCACTAGATCATAATTTTCAGACGCCCACTTTAATAAGCTATCAAATCGTTTGTGCATTAGTAATTCTGCTGGATTTGGAGGTACCATTCCTCGTGAAATGAAATCAAACCCCGCAGGCTCTATTCTTTTAAGAGCTTGTTTTTCAATTATTTTTCCTGAAAGGATGTCTGACAAACCATTATCATTGCTCGTATTAAAGAGCTTATGTGTATACCCTTTTCTCATATCGGCATCGACAAAAAGTACTTTCTTACCTGTCTGAGCAATAACAGCCGATAAATTCGAGCTTATAAAAGTCTTACCTGCATTCGGACTTGCGCCGGAAATCATTAATATATTATTTCTTGCTTCCATCATTGCAAAGTGAAGACTTGTCCGCAATCCCCGGATAGCTTCAATAGCTAGGTCAGCCGGGTTATCAACCGCTAAAAAACTATAGTATTCATTTTTTGCATTTTTGCTAATACCTTGAGTTCTCTTACTAGCAAACGCTTCAGAGACAGGGACACTTGCATAAACGTTAATACCTAGCTCTTCTAGTTGTTCTGGCGTTTCGATCCCACGACGTAAAAATACCTGCAGTAGTACTATGCCGAGAGAAAGCACACCACCGATAATCATACCTATCAATACAACTAACACTTTTTTAGGTTTAACTGGTTTTGGTTTCGTTACTGCATTATCAATTATTCTAACGTTACCTATTGCACTTGATTTTGCGATATTTAATTCTTGCTGACGATTTAGTAACTGCATATATACTGCTTGTCCCGACTCTACGTCTCTACTTAATCGTAGAATTTCCTGTTGAGTCTCAGGCATTGCAGATACTTTCTTATCTAGCTTTATTTTTTCATCTTGTAAAGTTTTCCGCTTTTCTAATAATGCTTTATATGTGGGGTGCTCTTTAGTATAAAGCTGGGATATTTCTGATTCTCTAAATGTTAACTCGTTTAATTGATTTTCTACATTAACAATTTGGTCAAGAACAGCTTTAGCTTCCAACGATAAGTCAACAGAATCACTCTGGCGGCGATAGGCGTTAAGTTTATTTTCTGAAATATCAAGATCGTTTCTGACCTTAGGTAATTGAGCATCCAAAAATTCTAAACTTTTCTCGTCTTGAGCCGCTTGCCTCGAAATGTTTTGAGCTAAATAATTATTACTAATGCTATCTAGGATCTTCTTAATTAATTCACTATCGGCACCCGTCAAGGAAAGAGTAAGAATCCCAGTATCTTTTCCCTGATCAGAAATAGTGAGATAATCTTGTATTTCTGTAATAGCTTTTAATCGAGGAATATATTCAACTAAAAACTGAGTGCCTGGTTCAGCTTCAATTTTATCGACTTTTATCGATAAATAATTCGAATCCAATAAAGTACCAACAGTCCCTTTTAGTTCGAAGTTATCCCCTACGATCGTATAATTATTTTTATCATTGATAATTAACTTAAATTCTTCTTCAACATCTTTCGTTTCTGGCATATAGAGATGAGAAATAAAAACATCACTTTTTTTTTCTCCCATTAAGCGAGCAATCCCTTTCCCAATAATTGGAAAGTAAATTTGCTCAACTTTGGTTTGAAGATTTAAATCATCGACAGTTTTTCCCAAAATCATTCGTGA
>Ga0308165_1002664_pt1 | contig 20670 bp, 18 predicted proteins | sample PhyWR2_FD_201032 | JGI IMG/M metagenome (GOLD analysis project Ga0308165, IMG submission 201032) | Phyllosphere microbial communities from UC Gill Tract Community Farm, Albany, California, United States - DLSLW.R2 | ecosystem: Host-associated > Plants > Phyllosphere > Unclassified | place: USA... | reverse complement strand
AAAAGGCTGTTCTGGCTGGCGACAAGACCAAGGCATCCGAACTGTTTGCCAAGGCACAATCCGTGCTGGATACCATTGCCGACAAGGGTATCTTCCACAAGAACAAGGCTGCTCGCGATAAGAGCCGTCTGTCCGCCAAGGTCAAGGCCCTGGCACTGGCCGCCTAATCCACATTTAGGCAATCGCACGGATGGCGCAAGCCATCTGCCGTTTGTAACGGGTGCGCTGTTAGCGAACGTAAAGACCGCCTTAGGGCGGTTTTTTCGTTGTGGGTGGAGTATGGATAGCGCCTATTGCTTGAGGGTGGACGTTCAAGGTTCGACCGGGCCGCGTAGGCAGGCTCACCACGAACGGATAACGAGTTCCTTGCCCAAACACACAAACACCGTTCGCCCTGAGCTTGTCGAAGGGCGTTTCAGGGCGTGATTCCCACCTGACACTGCACCCACAAAAAAGCCGGCATGAAGCCGGCCTGGTCGGGATGCCAAACAACGCGCGACTAGGCCTTGGGCGGCGCGTCCGGCAGCAGGCAGGCTTCGGCGATCTGCAGGTTGTTGTCTTTGGCGAAGTTGATCACGAAATCCCAGGCCATGGGTTCGTGCTCGCGCAGGTCGGCGTGCAGCACCACGCACTTCGTGCCGTTGAGTGTGGTGGGAATGCACCAGGGCGAATAGCTCAGATGGCTGCCTGAATAGGCCCCCCCGGGGCGGAACTGGCTCATGACGCCGGCCAGGCGCTCTGCCCAGTCGCTGGGCCTGAAGGTTTTCCCATCCCGGGTCAGGCCCTGGATGAACAGTTCTTGTGAGTTGGGGGAGACCATCGATATCGCTGTAGAAAGTGATGTGACCCTAGCGGGATCGCCGCCGGCAGGTCAATGGGAGATTCTAACTCTTATACAAGAGTTAAGCTAAGCAACCGAGTAGTCCATGGGTCCATTGCACCGCTGTAATGCGTAATCCTCAATTTTCATCCTGCCTGGCCCATCTAAAATTGTAGTTCGCTCAACCTGGGCACTGACGCAATGTCCATGCCACCCCTGCATTCTTGGGAGATTTTTGCAATGACCGCTTTCATTGAGGCTGCCTCGCCCCACGTGATGAACACCTATGGCCGCGTCCCGATCGCTCTGGAACGAGGCCAAGGCTGCCGCGTCTGGGACGTGAACGGCAAGGAATACCTCGATGCGCTCGGCGGTATTGCCGTGAACACGCTGGGCCACAACCACCCGCGTCTGGTACCCGCGCTGCAGCAGCAGCTCACCAAGCTGATCCACACGTCCAACTACTACCATGTGCCCGGCCAGGAAACGCTGGCCAAGCTGCTGGTCGAGCGCTCGGCCATGACCAACGTGTTCTTCTGCAACACCGGACTCGAAGCCAACGAAGCCGCGATCAAGATCGCGCGCAAGTTCGGCGTCGACCAGGGAATTGCCCGGCCCGAAATCGTGGTCTATGACCATGCATTCCACGGCCGCTCCATCGCCACCATGACCGCCACCGGCAACCCCAAGGTGCGCGAAGGCTTCGGCCCGCTGCTTGACGGCTTCATCCGCGTCGCGCCCAACGACTACGAAGGCCTGCTCGCCGCGACCGAAGGCAATGCCAACATCACGGCCGTGCTGATGGAGCCCATCCAGGGCGAAGGCGGCCTGCACCCGATGCGCGTCGAGTACCTCAAGCAGGTGCGTGCGCTGTGCGATGCGCGCGGCTGGCTGCTGATCCTGGACGAAGTCCAGGCCGGCATGGGCCGCACCGGCAAGTGGTTCGCCCATCAGTGGGCCGGCATCGTGCCCGACGTGATGACGCTGGCCAAGGGCCTGGGCTCGGGCGTGCCGATCGGCGCCGTCGTCGCCCATGGCAAGGCCGCGACCGTGCTGCAGCCGGGCAACCATGGCTCCACGTTCGGCGGCAACCCGCTGGCGATGTGCGCCGGCATTGAGACCATTCGCATCATGGAAGAAGACGGCCTGCTCGCGCATGCCGCGAGCGTGGGTGAGTACCTGCGCGCCGCGCTGCGCACCCAGCTGGGCGCGCTCGAAGGCGTGGTCGACATCCGCGGCCAGGGCCTGATGATAGGCGTCGAGCTGTCCAAGCCCTGCGGCCAGCTGATAGGCCAGGCCGCCGCCGCCGGCCTGCTGCTGAGCGTCACCGCCGACACCGTGATCCGTCTCGTGCCGCCGCTGATCCTGACCGAGGCCGAAGCCGACGAAATCGTGGCCAAACTGCTGCCTTTGGTGCAAGCTGTGCTGGCTGCCTAAACTGCAAGGAATGAAGACGTATGAAGCATTACCTCCAATTCAGTGATTTCACCGCCGAGGAATACGCTTATCTGTTCGAACGTGCCGCGCTGATCAAGAAGAAATTCAAGAACTACGAAAAGCACCATACGCTGGGCGACCGCACGCTGGCCATGATCTTCGAGAAGGCCAGCACGCGCACCCGCGTGAGCTTCGAGGCCGGCATGTACCAGCTCGGCGGCTCGGTCGTGCACCTGACCTCGGGCGACAGCCAGCTGGGCCGCTCCGAGCCCATCGAGGACAGCGCGCGCGTCATCAGCCGCATGACCGATCTGGTCATGATCCGCACCTTCGGCCAGGAGCGCATCGCGCGCTTTGCCGAATTCTCGCGGGTTCCAGTCATCAACGGCCTGACCAACGAGTTCCATCCCTGCCAGATCCTCGCCGACATCTTCACCTTCATCGAGCACCGCGGCTCGATCCAGGGCAGGACCGTGGCCTGGGTCGGCGACGGCAACAACATGGCCAACACCTGGCTGCAGGCGGCCGACCTGCTGGGCTTCAAGGTGCATCTGAGCACGCCCGGCGGCTATGAAGTCGACGAGCAACTGGCGTTCAACGGCAAGGCCGCGAACCCCGGCAGCTACGCGGTGTTCAAGGACCCGCTCGAAGCCTGCGCGGGCGCCGATCTGGTCACGACCGACGTCTGGACCAGCATGGGCTACGAAGCCGAGAACGAAGCGCGCAAGAAGGCTTTTGCCGACTGGTGCGTGGACGCCGAAATGATGGCCGCGGCGCGCCCCGATGCGCTGTTCATGCACTGCCTGCCCGCGCACCGCGGCGAGGAAGTCGAGGCCGAAATCATCGACGGCCCGCAATCCGTGGTCTGGGAAGAAGCCGAGAACCGCATGCATGTGCAGAAGGCGTTGATGGAGTACTTGCTGCTTGGCAAACAGATAGGCTGATTCGCAGTCGGCCTTTCATCCTTCGACGGGCCCGGTGCGAACGGATAACACCGTTCGCACCGGGCCCGTCGAAGTGCGTTTCAGGGCACGCATTTTTCCCGCAGCCCCTCAGAAAGTTTCCGGCCATGGCCTCCTTTGAAGAAATACAGCAACGCGAAACCGGCCTGCAGCAGCACCTGAGCGGCGCGCAGATCGTGATGATCGCGATTGGCGGCGCGATCGGCACGGGCCTGTTCATGGGCAGCGCGTTTGCCATCGGCTTTGCCGGTCCCAGCGTGCTGCTGAGCTATGCGATAGGCGCGCTGATCGCGCTGCTGCTCATGGGCTGCCTGGCCGAAATGACCGTTGCCCACCCGACCTCGGGCTCATTCGGCGCCTATGCCGAACACTACATCGCGCCCTGGGCCGGCTTTCTCGTGCGCTACGCCTACTGGGCCGCCGTGGTGCTGGCCGTGGGCATGGAAGTCACGGCCGTGGGCCTGTACATGGGCTACTGGTTTCCCGACTCGCCGCGCTGGCTCTGGGTCGCGGTGTTCTCCGCGGCGCTGGTCGCGGTCAACGGCTCCAGCGTCAAGGCCTTCGGCCAGGTCGAGTACGTTTTCTCGATGATCAAGATCGTCGCCATCGTGGCCTTCATCCTGATCGGCGCCTATGTGGTGTTCGGCGCCCAGCGCCCCGACATCGGCTTTCACCATTACACCGCCCGGGGCGGCTTCTTTCCCAACGGGCTGTGGGGCACCTGGGTCGGCGTGATCGTCGCGATCTTCAGCTATCTGAGCCTGGAGGCCATCGCGGTGGCCGCGGGCGAGGCCCAGGATCCGCAAAAAGCCATCACCAGCGCGTTTCGCACCACGGTGCTGCGTCTGGTGCTGTTCTATCTGCTGACGCTGGCCTTGATGCTGGCCATCGTGCCCTGGCATGCGGCCGGCACCGACCGGAGCCCTTTCGTGCAGGTGATGGAAATCATAGGCATTCCCGGCGCCGCCCATGTGCTGAACTTCGTGGTGCTGGTCGCCGCGCTGTCGGCGATGAACAGCCAGCTGTATGTGACTTCGCGCATGATGTTCAGCCTGTCGCGCGGCGGCTATGCGCCTGCGGCGCTGGGCCATCTCAACGCGCGCGGCGTGCCCACGCGCGCCATCGCGGTGTCCTGTGCGGGCATTGCCGTGGCGATGGTGCTCAATGTCTGGCAGCCCGACAAGTCGCTGGTCTGGATGATGTCGATCGCCATGTTCGGCGCGATGTTCACCTGGTTCATGGTGTTCGTCACCCACCTGTTCTTCCGCGCGCGCTGGAAGGCCGAAGGCAGCCGGCCGCTGGCGTTTCGCATGTGGGGCTTTCCGCTGCTGACGCTGCTGGGCGCGGCGCTGATGCTGGGCGTGCTGGTCACGACCTACTTCACCGAGGAATTCCACCTGACGCTGCTGACCGGCGTGCCTTTCCTGGGCGTGCTGCTGCTGGTCTACGCGCTATGGTTCCGGCGCCGCTGAGCGCGCGCGCGGCCTGCACGCGGTTTACAGTGGAGTGACCATGCCACAGCAACTCTGGGACATCTCCCCTCCTATCCACGACGCCAGCCCGGTGTTCCCGGGCGACACGCCCTACAGCCAGCAATGGTGCGCGACGATCTCGCCGCAATGCCCGGTCAATGTCAGCGCCATCACGCTGTCGCCGCATGTGGGCGCGCATGCCGATGCGCCGCTGCATTACGCCGCCGACGGCGCGGCCATAGGCGCGGTCGATCTCGATACCTTTCTGGGGCCCTGCCGCGTGATCCATGCGATCGCGCCCGGCCCGCTGCTGCTGTGGCAGCATATCGAACATGCGATCACGCCCGATTTGCCGGCGCGCGTGCTGGTGCGCACCTACGCGCAGGTACCCACGGGCTGGGACGGCGATCTCGCCGCCTATGCGCCCGAGACCGTCGAGCGCCTGGCCGATCTGGGCGTGCGGCTGATCGGCATCGATACCGCGAGCATCGATCCGGCCAGCAGCAAGACGCTCGACAGCCACCAGGTGATACGCCGGCGCGGCCTGCGCGTGCTCGAGAACCTGGTGCTCGACGCCGTGCCCGAAGGCGACTACGAACTGATCGCGCTGCCGCTCAAACTCACGCAGGCCGACGCCTCGCCCGTGCGCGCGGTGCTGCGCGCGCTGCCTGCAAACCACTGATGGAGACAAGCAACCCATGACAATCACCTTGCAAGACTGCCGCGAACGCGACGCCCAGGACCCGCTGCGCGCGCTGCGCGATCACTTCACGCTGCCCGCGGGCCAGATCTACCTCGACGGCAATTCGCTGGGCGTGGCGCCCCGGGCCGCAGCGGCGCGCGTGGCCCAGGTCGTGCAGCAGGAATGGGCGCAGGACCTGATCACCTCCTGGAACAAGGCTGGCTGGGTCGATCTGCCCATGCGCCTGGGCAACCAGTTCGCGCCCTGGCTGGGCGCGCGCGCCGATGAAGTGGTGTTCACCGACACCACCTCGATCAACCTGTTCAAGGTGCTCACCGCCGCGGCGCGCATCGCGGCCGAGGACGGCCCGGCGCGCAAAAAGCTGCTGACCGAGCGCAGCAACTTTCCCACCGATCTCTACATTGCCGAATCGATCTGCGAGCAGCACGGGCTGCAGCTGGTGCTGCTCGAGCCCGAGGAAATCCTGCACGCGCTCGACGACGACGCGGCCATCCTGCTGCTGACCCATGTGAACTACCGCACGGGCGCGATGCACGACATGGCGGCCATCACCGCCGCGGCCCATGCGCATCGCATCCTGTGCGTCTGGGATCTGTGCCACAGCGCGGGCGCGGTGCCGATAGACCTGCACGCGGCCGACGCCGACTTCGCCGTGGGCTGCGGCTACAAGTACCTCAACGGCGGACCGGGCGCGCCGGCCTTTGTCTGGGCCCATCCGCGCGTCGTCAACCGCAGCGCCCAGCCGCTCGCGGGCTGGTTCGGCCACACGGCGCCGTTCCAGTTCACGCCCCACTACACTCCGGCCGAAGGCATTCGCCGCTACCTGTGCGGCACCCAGCCCATCATCAGCCTGTCGGCGCTGCAATGCGGGCTCGACGTGTACAGCGCCAGCGAAGCGCTGGGCGGCATGCAAGCATTGCGCGCCAAGTCGCTGGCGCTGACCGACCTGTTCATCGCCCTTGTCGAGTCGCGCTGCGCGGGCCATGGGCTGGAGCTGGCGACGCCGCGCGCGCATGAAAAGCGCGGCTCGCAGGTATGCCTGGCGCGCGCCGAAGGCCTGGGAGTGAATGGACTGGGCAGCGGCGCCTATGCCATTGTCCAGGCGCTGATCGCGCGCGGCGTGATCGGCGACTTCCGCCAGGGCGACGGCGGCGTGGGCGTGCACAAGGACATACTGCGCTTTGGCTTCACGCCGCTGTATGTCGGTTTCGAGGACGTATGGAACGCGGTCGAACAGCTGCGCCAGGTGCTGGAAAGCGGCGAATGGCGCGAAGCGCATTTCCACCAGCGCAATGCAGTGACCTAGGCATTAACCGCCTGCATCGCCCACAGGTGCGCGCCCACGAGCGCGCGCCAGGGCGCGAACGGCGCAAGCCAGGCCTGGGCGCGCGGCTGGTCCACCTCGGTCTGCAACAGCCGCGCAATGCCGTGGCGCACGACCACATCGCCGTGCAGCGAGCCGTCGAGCCAGCCAAAACCGCGCAGCAGCGTATAGCTGACCGTCCACGGGCCTATGCCCTTGATCGCGAGCAGGGCCTGGGCGATCTGCGCGGCCGGCAGTTGCGGCGCGGCAGCCCAGTCGTCGAGCGGCAAGGCCCCCGATTGCACGCCTTCGGCCACCGCCAGCAGACTTTGCGCCTTGGACTGCGACAGGCCCGCGGCGCGCAGGCGCTCCAGACCCAGCGCCAGCACCTGATCGGCATGCGGGTGGCAATACAGTCCGCTGCGATGCTGCAGATCGCCCGCGAGGATGAGCCGCCGGCGCAGCGACACCGCGGCCGCGACGCTGATCTGCTGGCCCATGATGGCCCAGGCCAGGGCCTCGAACGGCGTTCCCGCGACCGGCACACGCAGCCCTGACTGCTCGCGCAGCACGGGCCCCAGCAAAGGATGCGCGGAAAACTGCGCCTCGAACGCCTCGATGTCCTGCGTCAGCCCCAGCATGCGCCGCACCAGGGGCAGCGCCTCGTGCCGGGCCTGGTCCTGGTCCTGGTCGCCCGCAGCCGTCTGCCACTGCACCTGCGCCTGGCGCGGCGCGAAATCGATTTGCAGGCACACCGGCTGGCCGCGCCACCAGATGCCTTTGCGCAACGTAGCGGCCCCGACCTGCTCGGCCAGCGCCTCGCGGTCGCGCGCATGGAAAGCGAGGATGCTGTCGGCGCGGAAATTCAGCGGCAACGGCAACTGCCATGCCGCTGGCGTCTCGGGACTGTGGACCATGCGTAACTTCCAGAAAAAGATGCCGGGCGGGAAAGCCAGGGCGCCGCCTGCGGCGCGCCCGGCCTATGATGTGATCGACTGTTTATTGTCCCGCTTCCATGACCGCAACCACCCCACCCCTCGCCCCCGAAGCCATCGTGCAGCAAGAGCGCGCCCAGCTCGACTTCAGCCAGAGCATGAGCTATGGCGACTATCTGCAACTCGACCAGATCCTCACGGCGCAAAAGCCGCTGTCGCCCGATCACAACGAGCTGCTGTTCATCATCCAGCACCAGACCAGCGAGCTGTGGATGAAACTGATGCTGCACGAACTGCATGCGGCGATCGCCCATGTGGCCAGCGACGAGCTGCCCAAGGCGTTCAAGATGCTTGCGCGCGTCTCGCGCATCATGGAGCAACTGGTCCATGCCTGGGACGTGCTGGCGACGATGACACCGCCCGAATACAGCGCGATCCGCCCATATCTTGCGCAGTCCAGCGGTTTTCAGAGCTACCAGTACCGCTGCATAGAATTCTCGCTGGGCAACAAGAACGCGGCCATGCTCAAGCCGCATGCCCACCGGCCCGAACTGCTGGCCGAAGTCGAGGCCGCCTACCGCGCGCCCTCGCTTTACGACGAAGCCCTGCGCCTGCTCGCGCGCCGCGGCATCGCCGTGCCGGCCAGCCATCTCGAACGCGACTGGACCCAGCCCTACTGCGCCGACGATGGCGTGGAGCAGGCCTGGCTCACGGTCTACCGCGACCCCACGACCCACTGGGACCTGTACCAGCTCGGCGAGGAACTCACCGACCTCGAGGACGCGTTCCGTCTCTGGCGCTTCCGCCATGTGACCACGGTCGAGCGCGTGATCGGCTTCAAGCGCGGCACGGGCGGCACGGGCGGCGTGAGCTATCTGCGCAAGATGCTCGACGTGGTGCTGTTCCCTGAAATCTGGACGCTGCGCACCGCGCTTTGACGCCCCGCCCCTGGGTTTTTCCTAGGACCGCCAGCGCCTCGGGCGACAGGCGGCGGCCCCGGCGCAGGCTAGGCTAGGCCATGAGGAAAATTGCGCCGTGAATCCGCCCCAGACATCGACCCTGCCCCCTGCCGCTGGCGCGCCTGACGCCGATGCCTGCCTGCCCTCGCGCGCTGCCTGGGCCATGCTGCTGGCGCTGATCAGCGGCTTTGCGCTGAGCCAGGCCTATCGCACGGTCACGGCGATCATTGCCGTGGCGCTGCAGACCGACTTCGGCCTTTCGCCTTCGGCGCTGGGCCTGTTCGCAAGCCTGTTCGCGCTGACCTTTGGCGCGGTGCAGCTGTTCATGGGAGTGGGCATAGACCTCTATGGCCTGCGCCGCACGGTTCTGGTCGCCGCGCCGCTGAGCATTCTGGGCGCGGGCCTGTCGGCCTGGTCGCCCAACTACGGCTGGCTGCTTGCGGGCCAGGCGCTGATCGGTCTGGGTTGCGCGCCGGCCTTTCTCGCCTGTACGGTGTTCATCGCAAGGCATTTCGCGGCCTCGCAGTTCGCCGCGGTCTCGGGCATGAGCCTGGGGCTGGGCGGCATAGGCATGCTGTTCACGGGCTCGCCTCTGGCCTGGCTGGTCGAACACTACGGCTGGCGCAGCGGGTTCGCGACGCTGGGACTGCTGTCCGTGCTGTCCTGGCTGCTGATCGCCTGGAAAGTGCATGAGCCCGCGCAAAGCGCCAGCGCCGCACCGCGCCAGAGCTGGCTCGCGGCGACGCGCGAATTCGGCCTGCTGCTGACCCAGCCCTACAGCTGGGGCATTCTGGCCATGGCCTTGGTGACCTATGCATCCTTCCTGACGCTGCGCGGCCTCTGGCTGGGGCCGCTGCTGATGGAGCGCCAGGGCTGGTCGCTGGTCGCCAGCGGCCACCTGGCCTTGGTCGTATCGCTGATCTCGCTGGTCAGCCCCGGAATGTTCGGCCGCATGGACCCGGGCCCGCTGCGCCGGCGCCGCCTGCTGGTCACCACGACTTCTCTCATCGCGCTGCTGTACGCGGCGCTGGGCCTGCTGCACACCGGCTGGCTCAATGTGGCGCTGATCATCGTGATCGTCATTGTTTCGGGCGGATCGGTGCTGCAATACGCACATGTGCGCTCGTCCTACCCGCCCGAAGCCACGGGCCGGGCCATGGCGCTGCTCACCATGGCCATGTTCCTCGGCGCCGCCCTGATGCAGTGGCTCACGGGCCTGATGGCCTCCTGGGCCACGCGCTACGGCTTCGATCCGTTTGCCGCCGTGATGCTGGGCATTGCGCTCATGCTGTGCCTGGGCGCGGCGGCCTTCCAGATGCTGCCGGTTTCAGACCGTCTACAGCGAACTGGCGCTTGACCCGTCGCCGCGGTAGAGCCAGGGCAGGTCCATCACGCGCGCGCCCAGCAGCTTCAACGCGGCATCGCGCCCCCAGCGCACCGGGCCGGTCGCGTGGAAGATGCGGCCGTTGCGCTGCGAGCGCGCCTGCACGCGCGCGTTGCGCTGCCAGCGGTTGAGCGCGTAGCGGCGCAGCCGCAAGGGCACATCGAGATCATGCATCGACAGCGCGCGCTGCAGCTCGGCCGCGTCTTCTATTGCCATGCCTGCGCCCTGCGCGAGATAAGGCCGCATGGGGTGGCTGGCATCGCCCAGCAAGGCCACCACGCCCTGGGCCATTTCCGCAGGCGAGCGCAGCGGCGGGCGGTCGGCCAGCGGCCACAGCCGCCAGCCCATGCGCGGCACGCTGCGCACCAGGTCCTGCAACGCACTGCAGGCGCCGGCAAGCACGGTTTCCAGATCCTGGGCGTTGGCCGCATGGTCCCAGCGCTCCATGTCCTGGGGCGCGGGCCCCTGGACAATGATCACCAGATTCTGCAATTCGCCACGGCGCACCGGATACTGGATCACGTGCAGCCGCGGGCCCAGCCAGGCCGTCACCTGGGAAGTGCGCAAACGCTGGGGCATTTCGGCCTGGCGCACCATTGCCCGGTAGGCGAGATGACCCGTGGCGCGCGGCGGTTCATCGCCCAGCATCTGCATGCGCAGGCGACTGTGTACGCCATCGGCGCAGATCAGCGCATCGCCTTCGATCAGCTTGTTGGCCTCGGTGCGAACCGTCACCACGCCATCGGCCTCGCGATAGTGCGCAATGGTCTGGGCCAGATTCAGATGCACTTCGGCATAGTCGCGCAATCCGCCGAGCAGCAGCGCGTGCAGATCGGCGCGATGAATGGTCACATAGGCTGCGCCATAACGCTCGACCACGGCTTGCCCCAAAGGCATGCGCGCCAGCGCCTCACCGGTCACCGCGCTGCGCACCTGCAGGGCTTCGGGCAAGGCGACCACCGATTGCAGGTCCTTTTGCAAGCCCCAGGCCTGCAACCGCCGCACCACGTTCGGTCCCAGCTGTATACCCGCGCCGACTTCGCTGAATTTCTGCGCGCGTTCAAACAGCCGCACATCGCAGCCCGCCCTCGCGGCCCCAATACCTGCAGCGAGTCCGCCGATTCCCCCCCCTGCAATCAACACCTGCTTTTTCATACGCACATTGTGCCGCGTTCCGCGCCGCGTCGAAATCATCCGCATACGGTTTATCTGTGCAGCTGCTGGAAACCGTTTTCAAACAGCACTAATCTGCAGGGCACGGGGTCATTTGTAACTATTTCGGCAGCAAACTTCAAATGAACCATTTCGGTGCATTGCGAGTTCAATAATATCGAACACACCCGTTAAAAAGTTTGGTAGCCGACAAATGTCCCATGATCTGATTGCATTCCTGCAATCTTGCACGTCCATATTGAGCGCAAAAAATGGACAACAAAAAAGGCCTGCATTGCAGGCCTTTTCTTGAAAGCGAAGCGCAATTAAATTGCGAACTTTTCACGCTCTTCGTTCTGGATCCACTTGGGAGCCTTGCCACGACCGGTCCAGGTCTGACCGGTATTGGGGTCGCGGTACTTGGGAGCGACCTTGGCGCCAGTGCCGGCGCTGCGTGCTGCGCGTGCAGGAGGAAACACATCTTCAGGCGTCATTTCATACTCGGCAACCAGGGAACGCACACGAGCGACAGCATCCGACAATTCGCGGCTGCGGGCCTCATGAATCTGCTGTTCCAAGGCTTCTTTTTGCTTGAGCAATTCTTTGTATGAATTCATGGTTCGTATCTTATGGATAGGTGAAAAAAGTGACTGGATATTATAGAAAAATATAAAACCACGCCAGCATAAAAACTATACGTAATTACCACAACATTTACATGGCTCTATTTTAATTCCACGGCTCAAGCGGTCTGCACTGGTTTCTCTGCAAGCACCTTATCAATCCGTTTTCCATCCAGATCCACAATTTCAAAGATCCATCCCGCACAGGCAATTCTTTCACCAACTGCAGGCAATCGACCCGTTTCAGCCATCAAAAGGCCCGCAATGGTGTTATACCGGCCGCGATCCTCTTCTGGCAGATCGCGGATATCGAGCCGCGCCTTGAGTTCCGAGACCGGCATCAATCCATCCAGCAGCCAGGACCCATCTTCGCGTGGCGTGGCCCATGCATCAGTATGCGCGCCGGGCTTGAGTTCGCCAGTAATGGCTTCGAGTAAATCGCGCGGCGTCATGATGCCTTGCACCACGCCGTATTCATCGACGACGAACACCATGCGGCCCGAACGCGCACGCAACTGGTCGAGCAGTTCCATGCCGCTGAGCGTTTCAGGCAGGAATGCCGCAGGCAAGGCATGCTCGCCCAGCTTGCCTTCGGCCGCCGCGCCCAGCGCCAGCATGCGGGCCACGCTGATGACGCCCACCACGTCGTCGAGCGAACCACGGCATACCGGATACCACGAGTGGCCGCCTTTTTCCTGGCCGTCGGCCGACAAGCGCAAGCCTTCGAACACCGAAAGATCGGCATCGAGCCACTGCACGTCGGAGCGCGGCACCATCAATGAAGTCAGCGAACGGTCGTCGAGACGGAACACGTTCTGCACCATCTGGTGCTCATGGAATTCGATCACGCCCGCATTGCGGCCTTCCTCAAGGCTGGCGACGATCTCCTCTTCCGTGACTGCCCGGCTGGCGGAGTCATTGACGCGCAGCAGCGTGAGCACTGCCTGGGTCGATGCCGACAGCAGGCGCACGAAAGGCTTGGCAGCCGAAGCCACCCAGGTCATGGGACGCGCAATCAGCCGTGCCACGGTTTCGGGGTACAACTGGCCAATGCGCTTGGGAACCAGTTCGCCAAAGACGATGGTGATGAAAGTGATGACGGCGACGACAATGGCCGTGGCCGAGACGCCCGAAGCGCTTTCGGGAACACCTGCATTGCGCAGCCATTGGGCCAGGCCGTCGCTGAATGCGGCCTCGCCGATGATGCCGTTGAGCATGCCGATGGAAGTGATGCCCACCTGCACCGAAGACAGGAACTGGGTTGGATTTTCCAGCAATACCAAAGCGGCCTCGGCCCCCTTGTCGCCGTCTTCGGCCATGCCCGCAAGACGGGACTTGCGGCTCGACGCCAATGCCAATTCCGACATGGCAAACACACCATTGAGCAGGGTCAAGAGTGCAATCAGCAGAAAATCCATGAATCAATAAGTAGAAAGAACATCATGTCAATGTACTGTATCGGCGATATCCAGGGATGCGATGAAGCCCTTGGTCGACTGCTCGATGTCATCGATTTCTCACCCAGCCGCGATACCTTGTATCTGCTGGGCGATCTGGTCAACCGCGGCCCGTCATCGCTGCAGGTTCTGCGCCGCTGCATGGCACTGGGCGACGCCGTGCGCCCGCTGCTGGGCAACCATGACCTGCATCTGCTCACCACCGCCCATGGCCTGCGCGGCCCGGGCAAGCGCGACACGCTGCAGCCCATACTGCAGGCGCCGGACCGCGCCGATCTGCTCGACTGGCTGCGCCAGCAGCCGCTGGCGCGGCTGCACACCACGGCGCGCGGCGAGCGGCTGCTGATGGTGCATGCGGGCGTGCTGCCCTCCTGGGATGTGGATCAGACCCTGGCGCTGGCCGGCGAGGTCGAGGCCGTGCTGCGCGGCGACGCGCTGGTGGATTTCCTGGCAAAGATGTATGGCAATGCGCCCGCGGCCTGGAGCGACGACCTGCAGGGCGCCGACCGCCTGCGCGTGATCGTCAACGCGCTCACGCGGCTGCGCTTTTGCACGCCCGCGGGCGTGATGGACTTCGACAGCACCGAAAGCGCCAGCGACGCCCCGCCCGGCCTGGTGCCATGGTTCGACGCGCCCGCGCGCCGCAGCGCGGACACCGCGATCGCTTTCGGCCACTGGTCGCAGCAGGGGCTGGTCGCACGCCATGATCTGATAGGCCTGGACACCGGCTGCGTCTGGGGCGGCTGCCTGAGCGCCATGCGCTTTGGCGACTCGCTGGCCGAACGTGAGCTGCTGCAGGTGCATTGCGCACAGGCCCAGGCACCCAAGTAACGGGCATAAAAAAACCGGGCCAGGACCCGGTGCAAAGAGAAGCTGGATGGCGCGCTCAGGCCAGCGTGTACGCCGTCTTGACGGTGGTGTAGAACTCCTGCGCATAGCGGCCCTGCTCGCGCGGACCGTAGCTGCTGCCCTTGCGACCGCCGAACGGCACGTGGTAGTCGACGCCTGCGGTCGGCAGGTTGACCATGACCATGCCCGCCTGGCTGTGGCGCTTGAAATGCGTGGCGTATTTCAGGCTGGTCGTGGCAATGCCCGCGGCCAGGCCGAACGGCGTGTCGTTGGCCACGGCCAGCGCTTCTTCGTAGTCGCGCACGCGGATCACGCTGGCCACGGGGCCGAACACTTCCTCGCGGTTGATGCGCATCGCGGGCGTGGAGTCGACGAACAGCGCGGGCTGCATGAAGAAGCCGTCCTTGGCGCTGCCCGTGTGGCAGGCGACGCGCGCACCGCCCGCGGCCAGCACTGCGCCTTCGGCCTGGGCGATTTCAACGTAGCTCAGATCCTGTTCGAGCTGGGCCTGGCTCACCACGGGGCCGATGTCGGTGCCCGCAGCACGTGCATCGCCGACCTTGATCTTGGCCATGCGCGCCTGCAGCGCTTCGATGAAGGCCGGGTAGATCCTGTCGGTCACGATCAGCCGGCTCGACGCCGTGCAGCGCTGGCCCGTCGAGTAGAAGCAGCTTTGCGCCGACAGCTCGACGGCCTGGTTCAGGTCGGCGTCGTCGAGCACGACCTGCGGGTTCTTGCCGCCCATTTCAAGCTGCACCTTCTTGCCGCTGGCCACGCAGGCCGCGGCAATGCCCTTGCCCACGCCGACCGAGCCGGTGAAGCTGATGGCGGCCACATCTTCATGCTGCACCAGCGCTTCGCCAATGACGCGGCCGCGGCCCATCACCAGGTTGAACACGCCCGCGGGAATGCCGCTGCGGTGGATGATGTCGGCCAGCGCCCAGGCGCTGCCCGGCACCAGGTCGGCGGGCTTGAGAACGACGCAATTGCCGAAGGCCAGCGCGGGCGCGATTTTCCAGGCAGGGATGGCGATGGGAAAATTCCAGGGCGTGATCAGGCCGACCACGCCGACGGGCTCGCGCGTGATCTCCACGCCTATGCCGGGGCGCACCGAAGGCAGGGTCTCGCCGGCCAGGCGCAGGCATTCCCCGGCGAAGAACTTGAAGATCTGGCCCGCACGGCCGACTTCGCCAATCGCTTCGGGGCGGGTCTTGCCTTCCTCGCGCGCCAGCAGGTCGCCCAGCTCTTCCTTGCGCGCCAGGATTTCATTGCCGATCTTGTCGAGCGCGTCGTGGCGCGCCTGGATGCCCGAGGTGCTCCAGGCAGGAAAGGCGGCGGCGGCCGCGGCCACGGCCGCATTCACGTCCGAAGCGTCGCCCTGGGCGTATTCGCCCACCACATCGGACAGGTCGCTGGGGTTGGCGTTGGGGCTGTAGCTCTTGCCTGCAGTCCACTGGCCGTTGATGAGATTGTCGAATTGGGTCATTGCTCGGTTCCTGAAAAAAATCGGTTCATGCCGCGCCATGGGCTTCGACATACAAGGCGTAAAGGGAATGGCTGCTGGCCATGTACAGGCGGTTGCGCTTGGGGCCGCCGAACTCCAGGTTGGCGCAGCGCTCGGGCAGGCGGATGAAGCCTATCGGCTTGCCCTGCGGATTGAAGACCTTGACGCCGTCCATCTCTTCGGATTTGGCCAGCGGCAGGTGGGCGCGCATGCCGCCGCCGATATCGCTGGTCTCGGGGCCGAAAGCGCCGCTGAAGCCCCAGCCGCACCACAGGTTGCCGTCACGATCAACGCGAAAGCCGTCAAGTGCACCCGGGCCGTCGGCGTCGATGAGCTTGGTCTTGTTCGACACGGTCGTGCCGTCGGGCGAGACGTCGAAGCTCCAGACGCTGCGGTTGGGCGTGCCTTTCCACTCGACGACATAGAGCTTCTTCTCGTCGGGCGAGAACGCCAGGCCGTTGGGGTTGACGAGGTCGGTGACCACGGCGCTGATCTGGCCGTCCTTGCCTATGCGGTAGACATAGGTGCCGGCCTGCTCGGGCGCAGCGCGCGAACCTTCCCATTCGCCGTTGATGCCGAACAGCGGATCGGTGAACCAGATGCTGTCGTCCGATTTCACCACCACGTCGTTGGGCGCATTGAGGCGCTTGCCCTGGTAGCGGTCGGCCAGCACCGTGGTGCTGCCGTCGCGCTCGGTGCGCACCACGCGGCGCGTGACCGAGTGCTCGCAGGTGACCAGCCGGCCCTGGCGGTCGCGCGCATTGCCGTTGGCGTAGTTGGCGTTTTCCTTGTGCACCGAGAACTTGCCGGTCTTTTCCTCGAACTTCATCAGCCGGTTGTTGGGGATGTCGCTGAGGATCAGCGTGCCGGTTTCAGGGAAATAGGCCGGACCTTCGGCCCAGCGCATGCCCGTGCCCAGCTGCTCGATGGTGCTGCTGTAGATGCGGTACTTGGCAAAGCTCGGATCGAGAATGAAAACCGCGGGATCGGGATAGCGCTGGTGGGGCGAAAAACCGAAGGACTGGGCCCCGGCGGCGGCGCCCCAGGCGCCCAGGGCGCTGGCACTGAAAGTCTTCAACAGCTGGCGACGGTGCATGAGAAATCTCCTGTGGTTGGCATCAGCGCGCGGCGGACCAGGGCACTTCGGCCACGGGCTCGCCGGTGGCAATGAACTGCTGCAGGTTCTGCAGCACCAGGTCGGCCATGGCGCGGCGGGTATCGTGCGTGCCGCTGGCGATATGCGGCGCGAGCACGGCGTTCTCGAGCGTCAGCAGATCGGCCAGCGGACGCGGCTCGTCCTCGAACACATCGAGGCCCGCGCCCGCGATGCGGCCGCTGCGCAGCGCTTCGACCAGCGCCGCCTCGTCGACCACGCTGCCGCGCGCCACATTGACCAGAAAGCCCTGCGGGCCCAGCGCATCGAGCACTTCGGTGCTGACCAGATGGCGCGTGTGGTCGCCGCCGGCGGCGGTGATGATCAGGAAGTCGGACCAGCGGGCCAGCTCCAGCAGCGACGCCAGGTACTGGTGCGGCGAGCCGTCGATGGGGCGGCGGTTGTGATAGCCCACCTCCATGTCGAAGCCCGCGGCGCGGCGCGCGACGGCGCTGCCTATGCGACCCATGCCGAAGATGCCCAGTCGCTTGCCCGAGACCCGCGTCGTGAGGCCGAAACGCTGGCGGCTCCAGTCGCCGCGGCGCACGAAGCGGTCGGAGGCGCTGACACCGCGCGCCGTATCGAGCAGCAGCGCCCAGGCCATGTCGGCCACGCAATCATCGAGCACGCCCGGCGTATAGCCCACGCGCGCGCCGCGGCGCAGCAGCGACTCCTTGTCCAGCGCGTCGAAGCCCACGCCGAAGCTGCTGACGAACTTGAGCTCAGGCAGCGCGTCGACGACGCGCGCTGGCAGACCCATGGCCGCCGAGGTCACCGCATAGGCAAACTGCCCGCCCTGCTCCGCCAGGAAACGATCCGGATCGCTTTGCTCCGAGAGGATCTGCACGTCGTAGGCCTGCGCCAGTTCAGCATCGAGCTGGGGCAGCGGCATCTTGCCGTATTGGAGAACGCGGGGTCGGGAGGGTGCCATGCAGGGAAGTCCTTTGGGTCGTTCGGAGGGAAAGGGGGGAAACCGCGCACCGTCACCCGTGCGGCCGCAGGGGCTGCGGTGCAGCGGGGCGCATTGCAAAAGGACAGCGTCTGGCGCTTTGCAATGCACCCCGGACCGCAAGATCGCTCCTGCGGTCCGGAGCCTGGGGCTTATTGCTCCACGAGCTTGATCAACGCTGCCAGTTCCTCGATCTCGTTGGGCTTGAGATCAGCCAGCGGCGCACGCACGGGACCGGCGTCGTGACCGACGATCTTCGCGCCGGCCTTGACGATCGATACTGCGTAACCGGCGCTGCGGTTGCGGATCTCGAGGTAGGGCATGAAGAAGGTCTTGAGCAGGTGGTGCTGCGTCGCGTGGTCGTCGTTCTTCACCGCTTCGTAGAAGCGGATCGCGGTCTTGGGGATGAAGTTGAAGACCGCCGACGAGTACACGGGCGTGCCCAGCGCCTTGTAGGCCGCGGCATAGACTTCGGCCGTGGGCAGGCCGCCCAGATACGCCAGGCGATCGCCCATGGTCAGGAACATGGCCGACATGGCTTCGATGTCACCCACGCCGTCCTTGAAACCGACCAGGTTGGGATTGCGTTCGCACAGCTTGGCAACGGTTTCGGGCGTGAAGCGGCTGATGCCACGGTTGTAGATGATCACGCCGAACTTGACGCTCTTGCAGACGGCTTCGACGTGCGCGGCCAGGCCTTCCTGGCTGGCTTCGGTCAGGTAGTGGGGCAGCAGCAGGACACCGTGTGCTCCGGCGCGTTCGGCTTCCTGGGCGCACTGGATGGCGAAACGCGTAGGGCCGCCGGCACCGGCGATGATTGGCACTTTGCCCTTGCAGGTGTCCACAGCGGTCTTGATGATCGCGGGATACTCGTCGGCCGTCAGCGAGAAGAACTCGCCCGTGCCGCCGGCGGCGAACAGCGCGGTGGCGCCGAACGGAGCCAGCCATTCCAGGCGTTCGGCATAGCTCTTGGCATTGAAGTTGCCTTGGCTGTCGAAGTCGGTCACGGGGAACGACAACAGACCGGAACTCATCACGCTTTTGACTTCTTGGGGGCTCATGGCAATCCTTAAGGAACAGAATGAAAAAATAGGCTGGACTTCAGTCCAGTTGCAGATTGGAGGTCTGCACCACGGTGCGCCAGCGTGCACGCTCGGCGTTGAAGAATTTGTCGGTTTCGGCCGGAGTCATCGTCACGACTTCGGCGCCCTGGCCCGTGAGGCGGGCACGCACATCAGGCGTGCGGATGGCGGTCAGCAGGATCTGGTTCACGCGCTGGACGATGGCTTCGGGCGTCTTGGCCGGCAGCACCACGCCTTGCCAGGTTCCGGAGGCAAAGCCCTTGGCGCCCTGCTCGGCCAGCGTGGGCACATCGGCGATCAGCGGCATGCGGGTTTCCTTGGAGATTCCCAGCAGCTTGAGCTTGCCGCTTTGCACATGCGGGTAGGTGGCCAGCATGCCGTTCATCAGCACCTGTGTCTGGCCGGCAACGGTGTCCTGCACCGCCTGCACGCCGCCCTTGTAAGGCACGTAGACCCACTTGGCGCCCGTGAGGCGGGCGAGTTCCACGCCGGCCAGATGCGGCGCGCTGCCCGTGGCCGTCACGGCGAAGTTCAGGTCCTGCTTCTTCGACAGCTCGACCAGTTCCTTCAGATTGGTGGCCGGCACCGAAGGGTGGACCACCAGCATGTGGGGCGAGTAGGCCAGCATGGCCGCACCGCGCAGATCCTTGGAAGGGTCGAAGCTGAGCTTGGTGTAGACGGAAGGCGAAATCGCCAGCGCGCCCAGGTCGGCCAGCAGCCAGGTATAGCCATCGGGCGCGGCACGGCTCACGAACTCCGCACCCAGATTGCCGTTGGCGCCGGCCTTGTTCTCGATCACGACAGTCTGCTTGAGCTCCTGCGACATGATCTGACCGATGGAACGCGCAATGATGTCGGAGCTGCCGCCCGGAGGATAAGGAACCACCAGACGGATGGGTTTGCTGGGCCAGGGATCCGCCGCGAATGCGGGAGCGCAAAGCAGGCCGGTGCCGGCAAGCGCCAAGGCAGTGCACAGAAAACGTGAGCGGGAAAGCATTTGAAGTGTCTCCGTATAGTGGTCAGTCATCATACAACTAGACTTTCAAAAACTCACGCAAAAAATCCTAGGGGTAAACACGAGGTCGAAAAAGCGCTGAATCCGCAGCCCCCTGCATGCGCCCGCAGAGCGGGCGCGCAGCCGGCAACCGGCTGGTTCAGGCGGGAGAAACGGGCTCGGAGAGCTGGCTCAGGCGCTGGGCCAGGCGCAGGCGCTCACGCGAATTGGTCAGGTGGATGCGCATCGCCGCACGCGCGGAGTCCGCGTCCTGGCGCTCGATGGCCGCATAGATTTCTTCATGCTCGCGGTTCACGCGGCGCAGGTAGTCGGGATCACGCGCCGGCGTATGAATGGACGCGATGCGGTTGCGCGGAATCAGCATGGTGCCGAAATGCTGGAGGATGTCCTGGAAGTAGCGATTGCCCGTGGCCTGGGCAATGCTCAGGTGAAATGCCAGGTCATGGCTCACGGTCTCGTTGCCCAGCGCAAAGTGGTGCTCGAACGCCTGCAATGCATCCCGCATCGCCTGCAGGTGCGTCGCCTCGCGGCGCTGCGCGGCCAGGCCCGCGGCTTCGGTTTCGAGGCTGATGCGCAGCTCCAGCACGGCCAGCACGTCGACCGACTCGCTGAGCTCGTGTGCGTTGAGCTGCATGCCAGGATTCTGGCGCGTGGGCAGCACGAATGTGCCTATGCCGTGGCGCGTTTCCACCAAGCCGGACGCCTGCAGCTTGGACAGCGCTTCGCGCACCACGGTGCGGCTCACGTCATAGCTGCGCACCAGCTCCGATTCAGTGGGCAGCTTGTCGCCTTCGTGCAGCAGACCCTGGCGTATCTTGTGGTCGAACTCCTCCGACAGCAGATTGGCCAGGCTGCGGCTGCCGCGGCTGGTCTTGCTGCGCAACGCAGAACCCTCCGCAGGCAATAAAAAA
>Ga0308165_1002662_pt1 | contig 20677 bp, 17 predicted proteins | sample PhyWR2_FD_201032 | JGI IMG/M metagenome (GOLD analysis project Ga0308165, IMG submission 201032) | Phyllosphere microbial communities from UC Gill Tract Community Farm, Albany, California, United States - DLSLW.R2 | ecosystem: Host-associated > Plants > Phyllosphere > Unclassified | place: USA... | reverse complement strand
GGCCTGCGCGGCCTTGACCAGCTCGCCAATGTTCTTGGCCTGCAGCTTGCTGCTGCCCACGACGATCATCGGCAGGTTGGCCACCAGCGAGACCGGTGCAAAGTCCTTGCGGGTGTCGTAGGGCAGCTTGGGGTAGAGGCTGTCGTTGATCGCATGTGCGGCCAGCACCATCAGCACGGTGTAGCCGTCGGGCTTGGCCCGCGCCACATACTGCGAGGCCAGGGTGCCGCCTGCGCCGGGCTTGTACTCCAGCACCACCGGCTGGCCCAGCTGCTGCTGCAACTGCAAGGCCAGCGGCCGGCCCAGCAGATCCGCACTGCCCCCGGGCGGGTAGGGGATGACCAACTGGATCGGCTTGCTGGGCCAGGGTGCCGCATGGGCCACGCCGGCCAGCAGGCTGCTTGCGGCAACGGCCAGGCCCGTGAGCAGGCCGGCCAGCTGCCTGCGCCGGGTGGATGAGGGGGGGCGATGGGTCATGTCATGTCTCCTGGTCTTGTTTTGGGATGGATGCCGGCGGGCGATCAGGCCGCCGAGGCGCTGGTCTGGTGGGTCTGGCTCGCGTACAGCGTGCGCAGCTCGCGCTTGAGCACCTTGCCGATCTCGCTGCGGGGCAGCTGCGCATGGATGACCAGGTCGGCCACGCGCTGGGTCTTGCCCACGCGGCTGTTGAGCCACTGCTGCAGGTCAGCCGGCTGGGGGGTGCTGCCGGGCTGAGGCACCACATAGGCAACGGGGCTCTCGCCCCAGGCGTCCGAGGGCACGCCGATCACCGCGCATTCGCGCACCTCGGGGTGCTGCAGCAGCACGGCCTCGATATCGCTGGGGTAGACGTTGAAGCCGCCGGTGATGATCATGTCCTTCTTGCGGTCGCCCAGCACGATGAAGCCATCGGCATCCATCTGGCCCACATCGCCGCTGCGGATAAAGCGCTCGCCGCTGGGGCTGATCCACTCGGCCTCGCGGGTTTTGTCGGGCTGGCGGTGGTAGCCGGTCATCATGCCGGCCGAGCGGCCGACGATCTCGCCCTGCGCGCCTTTGGGCAGCTCCTTGCCCTCTTCGTCGATAAAGCGCAGATCGGCGTCAGGCCCGGCGCGGCCGACGGTGTGCAGCTTGTCGGGGAACTGGTGGCAGTGCAGCTCGCAGCGCACGCCCCCTTCGGTCATGCCGTAGTACTCGATCAGGCGGCCGGGCCAGCGGCGCAGCACCTCGGCCTTGAGCGCGGTCTTGAACGGCGCGCTGGTGCAGAACTTGTTCTGCAGCCGCGTCAGATCGGTCTGGTCAAAGGCCGGGCAGTCCAGCAGGCGCTGGTACTGCACGGGCACCAGCATCGTGTGGGTGGCGCGCTCTGCCTGGGCCAGCTGCAGGTACTGGGCCGCGTCGAACTTGCGCATCATCACCAGGGTGCCGCCCAGGGCCAACGTGGGCAGGACTGCCACCAACGTGGTGTTGGAGTACAGCGGCGTCGCGCACAGCGATACCGCATCGGGCCCATAGCCGTTGGTGACGGCGCGGATCACATGCGACCAGCGCATGCCCCAGCTTTGCACAATGCCCTTGGGCACGCCGGTGGTGCCCGACGAGTAGATCAGGTTGAAAGGCCACTGCGGCGTGGGCTGCACGGGCTGGGGCGCCTGGCCCACGGGCACCTGGGCCAGCCAGCCGCTCCAGGGCGTGCCCGCCTGCGCGTCGTCGTCCAGCGCGATGCAGGGCCGCTCTGCGGTGCTGGCCAGCGGCCACTGGGCGGCGACCTCGGCATCGCGCAGCAGCAGCTTGGCCTCGGCATTGTCCAGCATGGCGCTCAGGTGCTCGGCGGTGGCCGAGGGCGCCAGCGGTGCGACCACGACACCGGCTTGCAGCGCGCCCAGGTAGGCCAGCACATAGGGCACCGAGGTGCTGGCGCAGATGGCCACCACATCACCGGCCTGCAGGCCTTGCTGCTGCAGCGCGCAGGCCACCTGGCGCATGCCCTGCGCGAGCTGGGTGTAGTTCAGGCGCGTGTCACCCAGCACCAGCGCGGTGTGGTCGGGGCGTTCCTGGGCCTGGGCCAGGACCAGGGCGGGGATGGAGCCAAAGGGCTGGGCGAGTTGGAAGGAGGAAGTGTCAGACATACCAGGGCTGCAAACGAAAGGAATCAGTCGAGAGACAGGTTGGCGGCGCGGACGATCTCGGCCCAGCGCTTGCGCTCCTGCGCGATGAAGGCGTCGTGCTCGGCCGCCGTCTCGCCGCCGGGCACACCACCCAGCTCGGCAAAGGTGCGGCGGATGTCGGCGCCTTGCAGCGCCTCATGGGCCACCTGCTGCAGGCGGTTGACGATGGCATCGGGCGTGCCGGCCGGCGCGAGCAGATCGAACCAGGCGGTCACATCCATCGGCACACCGGCCTCGCGCATCGTCGGCACATCGGGCAGCTGGGCCGAGCGCTCGCGGCTGGTGATGGCCAGTGCCCGGAACTTGCCCGACTGGATGTGCGGCATCGAGCTGGGCAGGTTGTCGATCATGAAATCGACCTGCTGGCCCAGCAAGGCCGTGACGGCGGGCGCCGCGCCGCTGTGGGGCACCAGGGTCACGTCCAGCCCGCTTTGCTGGCGGAACAGCTCGGTGGACATGTGCGGCGACTGGCCCACGCCCGAGGTCGCAGCGGTCAGCGGCTTTTGCTTGCCCAGCGCCACGAGCTGCTGCACGTTCTGGATGGGGGAGCTGGCATGCACGACCAGGATGTTGGGCACCGAGATCACATTGGTGATGCCGCGCAGGTCATGAGGGCCGTAGGCCAGCTTCTTGTAGAGGCTGAAATTGATCGCCACCGGGCCGATGTTGCCCATCAGCAAGGTGTAGCCATCGGGCTTGGCGCGCGCCACATAGGCGGTGCCGATGCCACCGCCGCCGCCGGCCTTGTTTTCAACGATGACGCTGGTCTTGAGCGACTGGCCCATCTTCTGCGCCAGCAGGCGCGCTGCGATGTCGGTGGTGCCGCCGGCAGCGGCAGGCACGACGATGGTGATGGGGCGGGCCGGCCAGTCGGCCGCCCAGGCCAGCAGCGGGGAAAGCAGCAGGGCCGCAAGGGCGCGGCGGCGCGCAAAGCGCATGGTGGTGTCTCCGTATTTTTAGTTAGGAGTTCACCATAGGCAGTCGCGCTGGCAGGCGTGATGGGGTTTGCCTGCACCCGGGCGCATTGGGCCTTCGCCGTTGCGAAAGCCATGCTTTGCGTGCGCGGAAGCAGGGCGCAAAAAAGCGGCCACGAGGGCCGCTGACAAAGCGTGGAATCGCGCTGGCTTTATGGGTACAGACCGCGTGCTTCGCGTGCGTGCAGAATGCGGCGGCAGGCGATGATGAAGGTGGCGGTACGCAGCGAGACCCGGTTCTCCTGCGCCACTTGCCAGACGGCGGCAAAGGCGTCCTGCATGATGCGCACCAGGCGGGCGTTGATCTCGTCCTCGCTCCAGAAGAAGCTGGAGAAATCCTGCACCCATTCGAAGTAGCTCACCGTCACGCCGCCGGCGTTGGCGATCACGTCGGGCAGCACCAGCACACCCTTGTCATGCAGGATGTCATCGGCTTCGGTGGTGGTCGGGCCGTTGGCGCCCTCGATCACCATCTTGGCCTTGATCTTGCCGGCATTCTTGGCATTGATCTGGCCTTCCAGCGCAGCGGGGATCAGGATGTCGCAGTCGACAGACCAGAAGTCCTCGTTGGCCATCTTGTCGGCGCCCTTGAAGCCGCCCACACCGCCGGTGTTGGCGACATGGTCGAGCACAGCGGGCACATCCAGGCCCTTGGCATTGAAGATGGTGCCGGTGTGGTCTTGCACCGCCACGACGAGGGCGCCGGCTTCGGCAAACAGCTTGCCTGCCGTGCCGCCCACGTTACCAAAACCTTGCACCGCCACCTTGGCGCCTTGCAACGCCAGGCCCGACAGCTTGGCAGCCTCGACGCCCACGGTGAACACGCCGCGGCCGGTGGCCTCGACACGGCCCAGCGAACCGCCCAGATCGATGGGCTTGCCGGTGACCACACCGGTGGAGGTGGCGCCGGTGTTCATCGAGTAGGTGTCCATCATCCAGGCCATGATCTGGCCGTTGGTGTTCACGTCGGGCGCAGGAATGTCCTTGGACGGGCCAATGAACAGACCGATTTCGCTGGTGTAGCGGCGGGTCAGGCGTTCGAGCTCACCCTTGGACAGGGTCTTGGGGTCGACGCGGATACCACCCTTGGCGCCACCGTAGGGCACGTTCACGGCGGCATTCTTGATCGACATCCAGGCCGACAGGGCCATCACTTCGGACAGGGTCACATCCTGGTGGAAGCGCACGCCGCCCTTGCCGGGGCCACGGCTCAGGTTGTGCTGCACGCGGTAGCCTTCAAAGTGGGCGATCGTGCCGTTGTCCATCTCGATGGGCACATCCACAATCAGCGCGCGCTTGGGGCGCTTGAGCGTCTCGACCCAGCGGGCCAGCGAGCCGAGGTAAGGCGTGACGCGGTCGACCTGCTGCAGGTAGTTGCCCCAGGGGCCCAGGTGCTTGGCGTCGAGGTAGGAAGGCAGCGCGTGTTGCGTTGCGGCGGGAGTGCTGTTGGACGTCATACGATCCATGCGGTTGAAAAGGTCTGCACAGCTTAAATCCGCTCTATAGCCTTTGTCCAAGGCCGGATGATTGGGATGGAATGCTTTTTTTGCATAACCTGGGCTTGGTGCTGCTTACATGTTGCGTATTGCTGCGGCGACAGGGGCAGGCACGGCGGTCCGTTACGCTATGCCGATTGGACTTCTTACACTTTTGGACCTGATCGCCATGCCCACTGCCGACACCGCCGCACCATTCCCACCCGCAGCCCTGGCCCAGGCGCTGCAGACGGCCACGTCCGCTGGCAGTGCCATCGACGCGGATGCCTGGCCTGCGAGCCTGGCGCCTGCCGACATCATCGCCGTGCACCGGGAGCGCGCCCTGCGCTGGGGTGACAGCGCCCAGGCGCCGCAGTACTGGAAATCCGGCGGACCCAGCCGCAGCCAGCCGCTGGGCCATGCGCCGCTGCCTCCGCAAGGGGTGCATGGCGGCGGCGCCGATCTTGGCAATACCCCGTTCTTTCTGCGCGGCGTGGAGGCCGAGATTGCGCTGCGGCTGGGCCGGCCGGTCGATGCGGCCCAGGCTGCAGCGCTTGATGAGGCCAGCGCCGCCGAGCTGGTCGATGCGATGGCGCTGAGCATCGAGATCGTTGATTCGCGCTGGCAGCAGCAGCTGCAGGCGCCCGCCGCCCTCAAGGCTGCCGATTTGCTCTGCCATGGCGCGCTGGTGCTGGGGCCCTGGCTGCCGTACCGCCCGGTTGATGGCCGCACGCAGCGCTGCACGGTGCAGATCGGTGCGCAGCCCGCCCAGGCTTTTGAGAACAGCTATGGCCTGCAGGACCCGGCCTGGCTGCTGCCGCAGTGGCTGCGCCATGCGACCGCACACTTTGGCAGCCTGCGCGCCGGCACCGTGGTGACGACCGGCAGCTGGTGCGGCCTGTTGCAGGCCGCGCCGGGCGATGCAGTGCGGGTGCGGTTTGACGGTATGGGCGAGCTGCGGGTGCAGCTGTAATCCGCACGCCAGGCCAGAAAGCAGAACGCACACCGTTCGCCATGGGCGAGGGTGTGCGTTGCACAGCAGGTGGCCGGCCGGCGCCAGCGCTCGCTATCCGTTCTGGGCAATGGCCGACGGGTGCTGGGCCAGCGGCGTGACCGAGATCTTCATGTACGGGAACAACGGCAGTGCCTGCAGCAGGCCATGGAGTTCGTCGTTCGATTCCACATCGAACACGCTGTAGTTCGCATACTCGCCCGCCACGCGCCAGATGTGCTTCCAGCGGCCATCGCGCTGCAGGTCTTGCGAGTAGGCCTTCTCGCGGGCCTTGATCTCTTGGGCCTGCTCTGCGGGCAGGTCATGGGGAATGTTCACATCCATGCGAACCAGGTACAGCATTGTTTTCTCCTTGGCGGCGCTGAGCGGGCCTGCCCCAGGGCCGGCTGCCGAGCGCCAGTGATCGATCGGTAGTTGTGGCCTCTGAGGTCGGCAACGGGGGCTGAACGCAGGGCCAGCGCGCATTGTCCGCCCAGGTGGATGCCAACAGGGTCTCGTCGGCTAATTGTTGCCTGGGAAACTTTTTCGGGCGCCAGGCGCTACGGGCTGCGGGGCTCCGGCGCGGGGGCAAAGCTCATGAACAGGCCATAGATGCCCAGTTGTGCCGCAATCTGGGGCAGAAAGCTGAACAGCATGTACAGGGGCAGGGTGACGAGCAGGCTGCATTGCTGGGCCAGCCACGCGAGCGAGGCCGCCTGCAGCGGGATGCTGACGACCAGCATCAGCATGCCGGTCATCGTGGCCGCCACCTTGTGCAGCACCGGGATCGGAAAGATATACAGCACCAGCGCATGCACGGCCGGCAGCAGCCAGAGCATCGCCAGGCCCATGTCCAGGATGTTGTCGGCCAGCAGACGGTTGACGTCGCTGACGGCCAGCGCGGGCAGAAATTCGTACGAGAGCAGACCCACGATGCCCAGCAGTGCGACGATGCGCAGGCCGTAGATCAGCGGCAGGCGTTCACGCGAGAGCGCGAAGGACAGCGCCATCAGCCCCAGCGACAGCAGCGCGCCGCCCCACCACTGCCACAGGCTGGGCGGCGGCACATAGAACTGCGTGCGCACCACGTCCACGGGCACACCCAGCAGTGAGGTGGTTTTGACCTCGACCCCATCGCTGCTGCCCAGGCCCAGATGCGGCCAGGCCCAGCCCAGCACATCGGCCCAGCGGTGCATCAGCAGCGGCGCCGCCCACCACAGCACCAGCCAGAACGCCGTCAGCAGTACCAGCAGCTGCGCGCTGTGCTGCCAGGTCCAGATGTAGCTTCTGAGCCCCCGGTGCTGGCGGGTCATGCGCAACGACATGGTCTGGCCTCTAGAAGTCGAAGAACACCGCAGCGCTGATGCCCTTGCGGTTGTAGTAAGGGTTGCGGTAGAACTGGCCGCCCACCAGGTAGCCCCAGTCCCTGCCCAGCCACTGGCGCCACTGCAGGCTCAGCTCGGTCGACTGGAAGCCCACCTGGTTGCCGGCGCCATTGGCGATGGCGCCGGTGGGCAGGTAGCCCTCCTTGCCGTGGTCGATGCGGGCGGTGAAGTAGTGCTGCTTTTCACGGCCCATGGTCAGCGCCGCAAAACCCCGGAAGCCTTCGACCGAGCCGGGGTTGGACTTGTTGTAGACCACGCCGCCTTCGCCGACCCAGTCCTGGGCCGAGTAGTAGGCCACCGACGCGGTGATGCCGGTGTCGCGGTGGATGCCGTCGCGGCTGGCCGACTTCATCAGCGCCAGCCCGGTCACCCACTGCTGGCTCTCGGTCCACTTGCGGTAAATGGCGATGTCGCCCCGGTACTTGTTCTGGAAGTCGGCCGAGCCGGAGCTGGCACCCACCGACACATACCACCAGGGGGTGAGGGTATGCGTCAGCGACAGCGCGCCCACGGTGCCGCGCTGGTCGAAATGGCGTTGGCTGGACAGGTCCCAGTTCAACGTGGTGCCTGGCCGCAGCCCGACATAGCCACGCACGAACTGCTCGTTCCAGTTGCTGTTGCCCCCGGTCAGGCTCGAGAAGCCCATGCCGGCATCGACGCGGCCACGGCGGCCGGGTTCGAAATCAGCCGCTGGCGCATCAGCGGGCAGTGCATCCGCAGGCGGCGCCATGGGCGTGCTGGGCATCGCTGCGGCGGGCGTGGCATCGGCGGTTTGCGCCACAGCCAGGGCAGGCGCCAGCAAGGCGGCGCTCAGCGCCAGCGTAGGGGGGAGGGTGCGTATGTTCATGGTGTTCTTGTGGAGTGTTCAGACAGAGGCGTGCTGCAGATGGCGGCCAATCGCGGCAGCAATCTGTGCACCGCTGCTGCCATCGCCAAAGGGGTTGTCGACGGTGGTGGGCGGCAGGCCGGGGAGCTGGCCGGTGGCCAGCACATGGCTGGCTGCCTGCAGAATGCGCCCGGCCTCGGTGCCCACCAGCAGGCCGGCGCCGCAGGCGATGACTTCGGGGCGCTCGGTCACTTCGCGCATCACCAGCAGCGGCTTGTGCAGCGACAGGCCCTCTTCCTGGATGCCGCCCGAGTCGGTCAGCAGCAGCTGGGCTGCGTCCATGATCTCGACCATCGGCGCGTAATCGAGCGGGGCGGTCAGGCGCCAGCGGCGCTGCACATCGGCAGGGCAGGCCGCATGGGCGCCGCGCACCACCTGCTGCACCAGCGGGTTCAGGTGCACCGGCCAGATCACTGCCGCATCGGGGTGCTGCTCGAGCAGGCGGGCCACCGATTGGGCAATCTCCACCATCGGTTCGCCCCAGTTCTCGCGCCGGTGCGCAGTCACCAGCACCAGCTGGCGCAGCCCACTGTCAACGAACCACTGGTAGTCGGGGTTGGCCACCGGCTGGCCGGCAGCGCGCTGCGTACGCACATGGCGGGCTGCCAGCAGCACGGCGTCCACGACGGTATTGCCGACCACCGAGATCTCGCCCGGCACGTTTTCCTTCTCCAGGTTCTCGCGGGCCTGGCCGGTGGGCGCAAAGTGCCATTGGCTGACGCGGCCGATCAGGCTGCGGTTGATCTCTTCGGGAAAGGGCTCGGCGATGCGGCCCGAGCGCAGCCCGGCCTCCACATGGCCGACAGGGATCTGCAGGTAGGCGGCTGCCAGTGCGCCCATCGCGGCGCTGCTGGTGTCGCCATGCACCAGCGCCACCGCCGGCTGGAGGCTGGCCAGTGTGCTGCCGATCGCGGACATCAGCTCGCTCGACAGCGCCGGCAAGCTGGCGACCTCGCGCTTGAGGCGGATCACCTGCTCGGGCGCGATGCCAAAGAACGCATAGAGCGGCCAAGCCATCTCTTCGTGCTGGCCGGTGTGCAGCACATGGGTGGGGATGCCGCGCTGGCGCAGTGCCAGCACCACCGGTGCCATCTTGATGATCTCGGGCCGGGTGCCCATGATGGCCACGACGGACGAGGGGGAGGAGGGGGGCGAGGAAGTCATGGTTGGCGGCGCAGTTCGAGACGAAGTTCTTGGCCGCCTTGCGCACGCACCAGCCAGCCGTCGTCGGTGGCTTGCACCTGGGCCTGGCCTGCTTGTACTTGCACGGCAGCATATTTTTTCCTGGGCAGTGTCCAGGCCATGTCGGCCAGGGACTGGGGGTGGCGGGCACTGAGCACATCGGCATTACCCTGGGCCTGCAGGGACCACTCTACCTGGTCGCGGCGGCTGAGGAAGTCGGCGGCCTCCGTCATCGAGATGAACTGGCACTGCGCGCGGTCCACGCAGGCCTGCATGCTGTCGATATAGGCCTTGACGGCGGGCAGGTAGCCGACCGCGCCAATCGGGTGAAAGTAGCTCAGGCGGATGCTGCGGGTCTGCTCGATGAAACGCGCCACCTGCTGCAGCCATGCGCCAAATTCCTCGGTCGGCATCTTCTGGAACGAGGCCTCTTCCGCCGACGCCACCTGGCCATAGGTCAGCACCGGGAAGGCCCAGGACTGGTGGATCTGGCGCGTGCCCAGCCACTGCCGCGTGGGTGGCATGCCGACATTGGCCACCGTGTAGAAGGCCTGCACGCCATGCTCGGCCATCCAGTCGTAGGTCCACAGCGGTGTGTTGCCATTGGGAGCCGAGTATTCCTTGGGCTGCTGGCCATGGTTGGCCTTGGTGACGGCGGCATTGTTCAGGTCCAGCAGCGGCATGAAGTCATCGCTGTTGCTGTCCGATGCCCCGTCGCCGAAATAGTTGTGGATCCAGCCGCCATGGTTGCCGATGGTATGGCCCTGGCTGAGCAGCTTCTGGATCATCTGCTGGGCGTCTTCGTTGTAGTCCAGGTCCATGCCCAGGCCGTCGCCCGGCTTGTTCACATCGGGGCCGGCGGTGAAATGCATCGACTGGTGGCCGTGGTCGAAAATGCCGGCCTCCTGCAGCTCGTGCAGGTAGCCGATGGCCTTGCCGTCGTCGTTGTGCCAGTTCAGCACCAGAGCGCCCTTGCCGTCCGGCGCGCTGAGCAGCGCGGGCTGCTGCACCACCTGGTGGGCAAAGTAGGCCAGAAAGCCATGCAGAAAGATGCCGTCGGTGCGTTCGAGCAGGTAGGTCAGCGGCAGGTTGATGAACATCGCCTGGCCCTTGCCCCAGCGGTTGACGCTGGCCACGACATCGCCGTTGCTCGATTGCAGCAGCACCTGCAGGCCGCTGGGACGGTCGGTTTTCAGCACGGTAAAGCGCTGCGAATCCTTGGTGTAGCCCGCGATGAAGCTGGGAAAGGCCGTTTCCTGCTGCGCCAGCTCGGCCGGGTCGATGGCGGTGAGCTTGGCAGCGGCCTTGGCATCGAGGTAGCGCCCGGGCGGTATGCCCAGCAGCTCCATCGTCGCTGGCGCCCCACGGATCTCTTCATAGTCCGACAGCTGGTCCTTGAAGGTGTCGTAATCGCCATAGCGCAGGCCCAGCATCTGCGACAGGCGTGAGCTGCCCTTGTTGTAGTAGCCCCGCTCATCGAGTAAGCCGCCATCCTGCACGACCATGGCCTGGCCACCGGCATGCACGACGTCAATCAGGGTCTGCACAGCGGCGTCCGAGATATTGCGATGGAAGGTATCGGGCAGGATCACCGACTGCTGCGCCGCGGGCGCGCCGTAGTGGATGCCACGCATCCATTCGCTGATGGCCAGCGGCCTCAGCAGCACGCCGCGCTCGCGCGCGGCCTGGCGCCAGATGGCGACCTCTGGCGCATCGGTGGCCATGCGGTCGGGGATCAACAGGCTGATGGTGGCGTAATGCTGGCTGGCCCGAAGGCTGCGCGACTGGTGCCAGGCGATGGCGGCGAGCACGCACAGCACGAGCGCAGAGGCAGCCAGCCATTTTTTCCAGCGCAAGAGCTTGTTCATGGTTCAGCCTCAGCGGTTGGCCGCCGCAGCAGGGGCAAAGGGGCACTGCGTACCGATGCCGGTGTGCGCCAGCGAGGGGTCGATCATCGCATCCAGCACGGTCCAGCCCAGCGCAGCGGGGAAGGGGCGCAGCGATGCGCGCCAGCAGGCCGCCTGGATCGGGGCGGTCTGGCGCATCTTCCAGGCCACCAGACCCCAGGCATAGTGGTCTTCGCTGCGCGAAAGCCAGGCGTTGCCGTGCTGGGCCAGCCATTGGGCGGTGGCGCGGTCCGATTCGGCGCGCGAGATCAGGCCGGTCTGCCACAGGTAGGCACTGGCCAGGGTATGGGGGTAAAAGCGGGGGCGGTCGTACTCGGGCAAGGCCGGTGTCCAGTCGCTGCCGCTGCGAAAGCGCTGGTGGATGGCGGCCGCCAGCCGCTTGGATCCGGGGCCGGCCTGCGCGCCTTCGCTCACCCGCAGTGCTTCATAGACCTCGATGTTGTCCATCAGGTAGTACAGCTCGGTGTCGAGCAAGGCCCTGTAGAGCTGGTTTTTGGGGTTGCGCAGACGTGCGAGCAGCTGCTGGCTGCGCGCGATGGCTTGTTCGGCAGCCGGCTGCTGGCTGGGTAGCAGCCATTTTTTCTGCTGTGCCAGGTGCAGCATCTCGATCGTCGTGGCGGCCATGGAATCATCGGCATCGGCACCCATGCAACTGCGCCAGGCCTTGTCCGCCGCAGGGCAAAAGCGGTCAAAGCCGCCGTCCTGGCGCTGGCGCGGCAACAGCCAGGCCAGCCACTGCTGCAGCTCGGCCTGCAGGGGCGCATCCGCCTGCAGCGCGATCGTGAAGCCCTTGTTGACGAAATACGGGTCTACCACCTGGCCGCCCACGGTCGTGTAATAGGCGCCATCGCCGGTGGCAAAGGCGGCCAGCCCCGGCGGCTCGGCCGGCTGGGCCGCGCCTGCGAGCTGCCAGGCCATCGCGGCAGAGGCGATCCAGAGATTGCGTGTTTTCATAGCACCACCTGTCCGGAACGTACCGCCGCAATACTGCCATAAACCCGCACACTGGCGTTGAGCGCGATGGTCCAGGCCGAGACACTGCTGGGACAGTCCTTGTCGCCGACCTGGCTGTCAGGCCCCAGGTGCAGGCGTTTGCCTGCGCACAGCGGACCTTCGACATAGTTGTTGCCCTTGGTCTGCAGATCGCCATTGACGAACACGGCACCTTGCACGCAGGCACTCTTGGCGAGGACGGCATTGCCATGCACCTTGACGTGGCCGATGACCACGGACATCTCCTCCATCAGCAGGTTGCCGGTGACCACCAGGCCGCCCCGCACGATGGTGCCAACGGGAATGCGCAAGTCACCTTCATGGCGCCGCTGCTGCGTCGTCAGCGGCATGCCGATGCCCAGCTCGGGCAGCGGAAACTGCAGCGAGCGCTTGAGCGGCCAGGTAAACACGCATTCGGCTGCGAGGCGCAGAAAGCGCGCACCGGGGGACAGCACGATATGGCGTTCGGCACTGGTCAGGCGCGCCAGCTGCGCCGGCCCCAGGCAGTGGATGCTTTTGGCATGCAACACGCGCTGCACGACGCTGTTGGCCTGCAGCTCGACGATATCGCTGGAGACGAGGGTGCGCAGCTCGGAGCGAAAGCCGATCACCACCGGCAGTGCGGTCCGGGCCATGAGGCGGCTCTGGCCTCGGGGGACCATCAGGCGCCCCTGGTCATCCCGTTGCCATTGCGCTACGCGCGGCATGGCTTCGAGCAGGTCGAGCTGCTCGGCCATGCGGTGGGCGGCGTAGTCGGTGCGGCCGTCGTCCAGCGGGTCGATCTCCAGCGCATCGGCATCGCTGCGCGAGTACAGCTCTCGCAGCGCCGGCAACAGCGGCAGAAGGAAGATCAGGACGGTCGCGATCAGCCACATGCTGCCAAACAGCAAGGGGTTGGCGGGGGCGGTCATACACGGGCTTCAGGCAGGGCGGGGGTGACCGGGACAGTGGCGTGCGCAGCGGGTGCCTGGCGATAGCGCACGGTCTTGTCCCATTTGAACTGGCGCTTGAACAGCTTGTCGAGCAGCAGTCCGTCGATCGTGGCCTTCGAGACCGCCACCATGCTGACGACAAAGCCGGTCAGCAGCAGCGGCAGCAGGCGCAGGCGGCGCTGGTGGCCATCGAGGTGCACGGCCGCAGCCACTTCAAAGAAGGCCGCGAAGTTGCCGACGCAGGCAAAACCGGTGGCGATCAGCAGCATCAGCAGCGCAATGTTCACATTCGCACCGATGCCATAGCCCGTCACGGTCAGCACCAGCGCCAGCATCCAGCCCACCAGCAGGATGGGGGACATCAGGAACACGCCCAGCAGTGCCACGCCATCGACCCGCTCCATCCAGCGCAGGCCCTTGCGGGTCAGCATCTCGGTGCCCAGCTTGGTCATGACCTGGTTGTGGCCCTTGGCCCAGCGGCTGATCTGGCGAAAACGCACAGCCCAGCTCTCAGGGACTTCTTCATAGCATTCGGCATAGCCCAGGTAAGCGGTTTGCCAGCCCTTGAGCAGCAGGCGGTAGGTCAGGTCGGTGTCCTCGGCCAGCACCTCCGGTGTCCAGCCGCCCACGTCCTGCAGCGCGCTCAGGCGAATGCCGCCGACCGTGCCGCCGTATTGGGCCACGGCGCCCAGGTTGAAGCGGGCCTGCTGGTCCACCTGGTAGCCGCCGGAGCGCTCCAGATCCAACAGGCGGGTGAGCAGGTTCACACCGGCGTTCTGCGGCACCACGCGGCCCATGACGGCACCGACTTCAGGGTCGAGAAAGGGGGCTACCAACTGCTTGATGATCTTCTTGCCGGGCAGGTAGTCGGCATCGAACACGACGATCAGCTCGGGCTGGCCCCGGGCCTGGACGATCGCTGTGGCATCGGCCAGCGCAGCGGCCTTGCCGGGCGGGCCTTCCTGGCGGTGAAACAGCTGCAGGCGGCCTGGGTGGCGGTCGGCATAGCCGTCGATGATCTGGCGTGTGCCATCGGTCGAACGGTCATTGACCGGCATGATGGTCAGGCGGTCGCGCGGATAGTCCACATCCAGCAATGCCTCGATGCAGCCGGAGATGACGGCCTCTTCGTTGTGCGCTGCGATAAATACCGTGATGTGCGGCCAATGGGCATGCTCGATGCCGGCATACAGCGGGCGCTGCCGCGCAAACAGGCGGTTGAGTGTGAACGCATAGTGGCGGAAGGTGTAGAGCGCTTCGAGCAATACCACCAGCAGCAGCGCTGCCAGACACAGACCCAGGCCCCAGGTGGCCCAGCTGGCTTGGTAGGGCCTTAACGGCTGCGCATGGGCCCAAACAGGAAAAAGGCCCAGAAGCGCTGCGCAGAGGGCAGGTGCCTGAAGGAGGGGTGCGGAGCGCTTGGGCATGGTGATTGATAGAAAAAAATTCTTACGACTTGCGATTCGATTATATCAATCGACAAAACAGTATGAATAGTGTTTCAACAAGTATCCGAGTAAAAAGTAAGTATTTATTAACGTCAAAGGAGATAACTATCAACGCTCTGCCGGATCTTCGTCCTGTTGCAGTTACAAATTGATGCTTGATTTGGAAGTGTTTTTTAACGATTTGACACGGCGGATGATGCGCTGCAGCATCGGATTCTGTGACCGGGTGATGCGCTCAGCAGTGGCAAGAAGCGCACACCGATAGAAAAAATGCGCAGCCATGGAGGCAAGCGCGCCCCATGCAGGCGGGCGGGGCCGGGACCACAGAAGCGGGCGGGGGAAGGAGGGTCAGCGTGCAACGGGCCAGCACCCGCGCGGGGGCGGGCGCGTGGCGCTGGCTAAGAGAGGTGGGAGGCGGGGATAGAAGCGCCGCGCAGCGGCGGCGCGGCGCTCAGCAGGCGCTGCGGGTGACCAGACCGCCGGGGCCAGGCCTGGCGCGCCTGCGAAATGGCTCAGTGCTGTCCGAAGCGGGCCATATAGGCCTGGGGCTCACCGGTCTTGAAGGCGTTGGCAAACTCCTGCACGCTGTCGTTGATCGCCTGGTCGATCGATTGCTGCTCCCAGGCACGCAGCATGCGCTTTTGCTGGCGCAGGGCCTGCGGGCCGTAGCTGGCCAGCTTGTTGGCCATGTGTTCCACCTCGCCGTCCAGCCGCGCGGGCGGCACCACATGGTCGAGCAGCCCCCACTGGAGTGCCTGCGCGGCATCGATGTTGTCGCCGGTCAGCAGCAGCCACTGCGTGCGGGCTGCGCCAATCAGCCGGGGCAGCAGCGCGGCATGGATCACCGAGGGGATGCCCACCTGGACCTCGGGCATGCCGCATTGCACGCGGTTGCTGGCAATGCGGATATCGCAGGCACAGGCCAGCTCCAGCCCGCCACCCAGGGTCCAGCCCGGCAGGCGCGCAATCACCGGTGTGGGGAACTGGCGCGCCCCTTCGCAGACGCGGCGCAGCCGGGTGATGAAGGCGGCGGCATTGTCGGGCGTGAGCGCCCGCATCTCCTTGATATCCGCACCTGCGACAAAGGCCTTGTCGCCTGTGCCGCGCAGCACCAGCACGCGGATGCGGCTGTCCTGCGCCAAGGTATCGAGTGCCTGGGCCAGGTCTTCCAGCACCGGTGACGACAGGATGTTGAGGCTGCCGGCGTTGCGGAAAGTCAGGGTCGCCACGCCGTTGTCTTGCAGGCTGGCGTGGGCATGGTGCAGGTCGGTCAAAAGCATGCAGCCATTGTGAAGATGCATCGCCAGCGGGCCGGTCCCCATCGAGACAAAACGCAAATCAGCCGCATGAAATAACCATGAAGCGCTATGATTTTAAAAGGGAATTTACATATTGAAACTATTACATGTACACATCACATGTAATGGCTGTTATCGTGGCCCCATGGACCAAAAAACATCTGCCCACTACCAGCGCTTGCACCGCCAACGGCTGCGGGAGCAAGGGTTGGTGAAGAAAGAAGTCTGGGTACTTCCAGAGTACAGCGCGGTCCTGCATCTGCTCGAAAAGCAGATGCGCCAGCCGCAGGCGCAACCGGGTTCATGGACCATCCACCAACAGGAGGGGAGTATGGAAAGCAGCAAGCACCACTACCGCAGCATTCAGGCACTGGCCGAAGAGTTGGGTGCATCGGCGCTGGCCCGGGAGGGCAAGTTGCAGATTGAGCTACTGGAAGGGGCCGAGACCAGCGTGCTGGTCACCTTGTCCGATTTTGGCGACCTGCCGGTGCATGTGGCCCTGTCGGGCGAGCAGCTGGTGGTCGAGGCCTTTCTGTGGCCCGCCAACCAGGTGCGCGATGGCGCGGGCCTCAATGCCCAAATCCTGCGGCTGCAAAAGCTGTTCCCGTTCACGACGATGGCGCTGGAGCCACTGGCGCGGGGCGGCGAGGGCTATGTGATGTTTGCCGCGATGCGCGCCAACAGCAGCACGGACGACATCCTCGCCGAGATCCTGATCCTGGCCGACAGCGTGATCCAGGCCACCGAGGCGCTGGCCCCCTATCTGACCTTGGCGCAGGTCTGAGCGCAGCCCGTCCCCGACCCCACAGTACAAGGAGAGCATCATGACCGTATGGAACAAGCTGGTGACTGCGCTGCGCGGCGCCGCGCACGAGGCGGGTGAAGCCGTCACTGACAGCCAGGCGCTGCGCATCCTGGACCAGGAGATCCGCGATGCCGACAACGACCTGAACAGCTCCAAGGAAGCGCTGGCCGAGATCATGGCCAAGCAAAAGCTGTCTGCCGGCAAGCTGCAGACCACCCAGGCGAAGATTGCCGAATACGAAGGCTATGCGCTCAAGGCGCTGGAAACCCAGGACGAGGCCCTGGCGCTAGAGGTTGCCGGCAAGGTGGCGCTGCTCGAAACCCAGCGCGATGAGGAAGAGGCCCAGCTGGGCGCCTTCACTCAGAGCGTGGAGCAGCTGCGCACGGCGATCCAGACGGCGCAGTCCAACATCAAGCGCCTCAAGCAGCAGGCGGACACCGTCAAGGCCACCGAGAGCGTGCAACGCGCCCAGGCGACGGTGGCGGGCCGCTACACCGGCTCGCAGTCGCGGGTGCAGACGGCGCTTGATTCGCTCGAACGCATCAAGCAAAAGCAGGCCGAGCGCGGCGCCCGCATGGAGAGCGCGGCCGAGCTGGCGCAAAGCAGCAGCGAGGACGCGCTCGACGCCAAACTGCGCGCCGCAGGCATCACCGCCACCGCCGGCAATGCGCAGTCGGTGCTCGAGCGCCTCAAGGCGCAACGCGCCGGCTCCAAGGAAGGTTGATACCGCCCGGGGCCATGGCTGGCCCGACCAGACACACAACAAGTGAGGACCCGGCGCTGCAGCCGCTACCGCACACCTAGAAGAGGGACCGCCATGTCGACATTTCTGCACTATGCGCTGGGCTTTCCAACCTTCATCTTCGGCGCATTGCTGCTGTGCATGCTGCTGTACTGGCTGATCGCCCTGGTCGGCCTGGTGGAGACCGATTCGCTGGACCAATGGCTGCTGTTTGACGGCAGCGACCATGCCCATGGCGTGGAGCATTCGGTCAGCGCGCTGGCCGGCCTGCTGCTCAAGGTGGGTCTGGGCGGCATTCCGGCCACCGTGATCCTGACGGTGTTGCTGCTGCTGTCCTGGCTGGCCTCTTATGTGCTGTGCCACCTGGTGCCCATGCCCGAGGGCTGGGCGCTGCTCAACCTGCTTATCGGCAGCGCGCTGGCAGTGGCTGCGTTGGTGCTGGGCTTTGCCGCCACGGTGGTGGTGCTGCGGCCGCTGCGCGGCCTGGTGGCGCGCATTGCGCCGCCCGAGACCCCCCAGGTGCTGCTGGGCCGCACGGGCCTGGTGCGCAGCGGGGTGGTCAACGCCACGCAAGGCTATGGCAGCGTCGATGACGGCGGCGGCGGGCTCAATGTGCAGATGCGCTCGCCAGAGCGCGACCTGCCGCGCGGCACCGAGATCGTGCTGATCGAGCACTTGCCCGAGCACAACGCCTGGCGCGTGGTCAGCAAGGCTGAGTTCGACGGCAGCGAGATACCGGGCCTGCTGCCACCGGTTTGATGGGAGCGGCTCGCCCGCGCCAGCGCGGCGGCCCGCATTCGCAATTTTTCAAAGACTGATATTGATAGGGAGATCCGCATGAATTGGGGAAATATGGAGTGGTACATCGTCGCCGGGGTGCTGATCGGCTCGGTCTTCATCGTCATCCTGGGCCTGTTTGCACTGGTCAAGGCCTTCTACATCAAGGTGCCCCAGGGCACGGCCTTGATCATCAACGACACCACGTCGCAGCCCAAGGTGAAGTTCACCGGCGGCATGGTGCTGCCGGTGATCCACAAGAAGGAGTTCATGCGCATCTCGCTGATCACCTTGGAGATTGACCGCCGGGGCAAGGAAGGCCTGATCTGCCGCGACAACATGCGCGCCGACATCACCGTCGCGTTCTACCTGCGCGTCAACGAGACCGCTGCCGACGTGCTCAAGGTGGCCAAGGCCATCGGCGTGGACCGCGCCTCGGAAAAGGGTGCTGTCAACGAGTTGTTCAATGCCAAGTTCTCCGAGGCCTTGAAGACCGTGGGCAAGCAGATCGACTTTGTGAAACTGTTCGAGAACCGCCAGGATTTCCGCGACCAGATCATCCATGTGATCGGCAACGACCTCAACGGCTATGTGCTCGAAGACGTGGCCATCGACTACCTGGAGCAGACCTCCAAGGCCTCGCTGGACCCGAACAACATCCTGGACGCCGAAGGTATCCGCAAGATCACCGAGCTGACGGCCAACCAGAACATCGTCACCAACGAGCTCGAGCGCAATGCCGAGCTGGCCGTGACCAAGAAGAACGTCGAGACCAAGGAAGCGATGCTGGCGCTGGAGCGCCAGCAGGCCGATGCCGAAGCGCGCCAGAAGCGCGAGATCGCGACCATCCAGGCGCGCGAACAGGCCGAGACCCAGAAGGTGCAGGAAGAGGAGCGCCTCAAGGCCGAGCAGGCCCGCATCCAGACGCAGGAGCAGCTCGACATCCGCGAAGAAAACCGCCAGCGTGAAGTGGCGGTGGCGCAGCAGAACCGCGAGCGCGCGGTGGTCATCGAGATTGAAAAGGTCACCCGTGCCAAGGACCTGGAAGTGGTCTCGCGCCAGCGCGAGGTGGAGCTGCAGCGCATCGAGAAGGAAAAGGCCATCGAAGTCGAGAAGGCCAACATCGCCAACGTCATCCGCGAGCGTGTGGTGGTCGAAAAGGGCGTGGCCCAGGAAGAGGAACGCATCAAGGAAGTGCGCGCCGTGTCCGAGGCCGAGCGCATGAAGCAGGTCACCGTGCTGACCGCCCAGGCCCAGGCCGAAGAGGACCTGGTGCGCCAAGTCAAGAAGGCCGAGGCGGATGAAACCGCGTCGCGCCACAAGGCCGTCGAGGTGACCACCCTGGCCCAGGCCGAGCTGGAGGCCGCCGGCAAGACGGCCGAAGCCAAGAAGAAGATGGCCGAGGCCATCGAGGTCGAGCGCGCAGCGCCCGGCCTGGCCGATGCCAAGGTGCGCGAAGTGACGGCCGCTGCGATCGAGCGCGAAGGCCTGGTGCAGGCCAAGATCATTGCCGAGAAGCTCATCGCCCAGGCCAAGGGCGAAGAGGAAAAGGGTCTGGCGGAAGTGCGCGTGATCGAGGCCCAGGCCGATGCCAACGAGAAGCTGGGCCTGGCCGATGCCAAGGTGCTCGAAGAGCGCCTGATGGCGCAGGCCCGTGGTGAGGCCCAGGTGGGCAACACCAAGGCTGTCGTGACCCGCGATGTGGGCCAGTCCGAAGCCGATGTGCTGCGCGACAAGCTGTTCGCCGAGGCCAAGGGCCTGACCGAGAAGTTTGGCGCGCTGGCCTCGCTGTCCGACCAGGCCCGCTCGCACGAAGAGTTCCGCATGCAGCTGGAAAAGAACTTCGAGCAGGCGCTGGCCGCCATCGAGGCGAACAAGACGGTGGCGCAGGAGCAGGCCGAGGTGCTGTCGGCCGCGCTGTCCAAGGCCAATATCGACATCGTCGGCGGCGGTGGCGACTTCTTCAACAACTTTGCCAAGGCGCTGTCGGTCGGCAAGGCGGTCGAGGGTGTCTCGGCCAAGAGCCCCATCGTGCAGGAGCTGCTGCAGAAGTTCATTGGCGGCAAGGGCCTGCCCAGCGATGCGCTGAGCAACCTGCTGGGCGGTGGCCAGGACAAGAAGAGCCTGCCCCCTTCGGCGGCCGAGTCCTGAACCCTGACCAGGCCAGACCGGGCTGGACCATGCCGGGCCAGGCGCCCTGCCTGGTCTGGCCTGACCTTGGGCCGGCCCGATCCTTCTGGGCGCCCCGCCCTCTTGCAACGCAGGCCCCAGTCCGCGCGCTGGCCTGCCGTGCCCCACCGCATTCTCTGCCGCTCTAGCCATGTCCACTACCCCATCCAACGACTCCCCAGACCGCTCTGCCGTTGACGACGCCGTCGCCAGTGGCGGCTCCTATGAAGTGCTGGCCAAGCGGCTCGATGCCCAGGGCCAGGCGCTGGAGACGCTGGCGCGTGAACTCAATGAAGCACGGCTGGAGGAGTTTGGCCGCAGCCAGATGGAGGTCATCGCCCGCATGCGGGTGCGCACCGAAAACAACTGCCTGGGCCGCGACATCGCCCAGGTCGGCGGTTATCTGCTGTTTGGCTACAACGTCTTCATGGGCCTCAAGCAGGAGACACGCATCGACGATGTGTTCGCGCTCTACCGCCTGCACGAGGGCGAGCAGGGCTACGAAGTCACACCGGTGGACACCAAGGACAGCTTTCTGGGCATCCAGAGCTTTGTCCAGGATTTCC
>Ga0308165_1002660_pt1 | contig 20683 bp, 14 predicted proteins | sample PhyWR2_FD_201032 | JGI IMG/M metagenome (GOLD analysis project Ga0308165, IMG submission 201032) | Phyllosphere microbial communities from UC Gill Tract Community Farm, Albany, California, United States - DLSLW.R2 | ecosystem: Host-associated > Plants > Phyllosphere > Unclassified | place: USA... | reverse complement strand
GGTGCAGCCCGGCGCTCACGTCAATGGACGTCACCTGATAGCCATGCGGCTCAACGGCAGCGGCAAACTCGCGAATCCCCTGCTCATCGGTACGCGCCGTCTGGCCAACAAAGAACTGTTTACCGACCAGCAGCACGTCGCCGCCATCCATATGACCCCGCTCGCTCATGTGCACCAGTGGACGAAAACCGGCAAGCACCGGCGCTATCGATGCCACTTCCCCCTGGCGACTCGGCGCGCCGGGATGAGTGATGACCGCCAGTTCCGGCATGACGACCGCGGTATCTTCAACAAAGTGGGCATCCGGATAATCCGCAGCCGCAGGCAATACGGTCACTTTCAGGCCGAGCTGCAGCAAGGTTTCGACATAGGCGAGGAACTGACGCGTGGTGCCGGCAATATCCGGCGCGCCGAGCCGGGCGGTGGTTTGACCGGCGGCACAGGTTGCGGCCGGCAGGCGGGCGATAGCCTGGTTAAAATGCATAGAGAACCCTCAGGTGACTAGTGATCGTTGTTGTTCCCGACATGCCGGTAAAGCAACGGGTTTTCTTGATTATCAAACAGATGTTGTCACCAGTCCGGCTGAATAGCCGGCCACAAAGGTCAATTTACGCTGTATATTGCCGGGGAAACGACGCATTCCGCTGTCGGATGACGGGCTCTTGCCGAAGGCTAGCGCGGCGCGTTTGCCGCCGGATGAGAGGGAGAGACGGGAAGGAGCAGCGCGGTGAGTTTTTCGATTGGCATCGACCGGTAAAAATACCATCCCTGAATTAACGCATTTTCATCGAAGGATTTGACGAACTCAAAATCCGCTTTACTCTCCACGCCTTCAAAAACGATTTGCTTATTCAGCCTGCAAACGACATCAAGAAGCGAGGTCAAAATAGCTCGTTTATACTCATTCTTAAGTCCGTTGACGAAAAATTTATCCAGTTTTATCTCATCATAAAACACTTCGGTTAACCACTGCAGGTTTGAAGAGCCGGTGCCGAAATCATCGAGGGCGATGCGCAATCCGCGGTTCATCGCCTGTAAAGAAAAGGCGGCGATTTTTTTATAGTATTCGCCGCTTCTTTCGGTAATCTCAATTTTAATCTGCTGAGGGCGAATACCTTTATGTTGCAAAACCCGCAGGAGACTATCTAAATAAAGCGGGTCATTAATTTCATATTTGCCGATATTAATCGCGAGGGTAAAGCGGGCGTCGGCGAGCAGAATGGTTTTCAACTCGCTGGTGGCCTTCTCCATCACCAGCTGCGAAAGATCGTGGTAAACATTCAGCTGTTCGGCCATTGAAATAAACAGCTCCGGAGAGATGTGACCATAGCGCGGGTCATGCCAGCGAACCAGCGCCTCGACGCCGACTACGCGTTCATTTTTAGCGCACACCAACGGCTGATATTCCATGTAAATGCGCTGATTAATAATCGCTTTTTTTAAGCGAAACTCCAGCGATCGCCGTTCGCTGAGATAGCTCAGAATGGAATAGACAATCGCGGCGCCGAGAATAAAAGCCGCGCCCACCATGAGGACGATAAGGAGCGGAGAGAGGGACAAAAATCCCTGTTTTCGCTCCGTCAGATGAGTGCAAATATCGAATTTACTGCTGCATAAGCTAACGCTTATCGACGACCTTGCCCCGATCGCGGATTTTATATTATTAAGAAAAACATGTTCACCGTTCAGGCTGGTTAAAGAAAAATTAAAACCGTGGTGCTGGCGGGAAAATGTGCTAAAGGCAAATGATGAGGTAAAGGAAATAATATTGCCTTGCTGGGTCATATCGAGAACCACCCCGTACGGGAGATAGTTTTTTACGCCCGGGTAAATACGGTATCCATTCGGTACGACATATTTTTCGGCGGGGAGCGGCAGCGGTTTATCCAGCCTGCCCCAGTTGGCGGTGCAGGCCAGCTTACCGTTCTCCACGATGCCAATGTCTTCCACGCTGGCATACTTCCAGATAACCTCTCGCAAGGCCGCGATCGCCTGTTTGTTACAGCCATCAAGATGTCGCTTCTGTGCGTGATCAATAGAAGAGATGATTTGCGTGGTCACATCTTCGGCGTGGGCGAGAAGCTCATGGCTCAACGTATCAAGCTGAGCGCGCTGGTTGTTTAACATCACAGCGTTGGTCAGCAAAACGGAAAGGAGCACGGCGATGCCGCCGCCCGTCAACAGCCATTTCGTCTTATGGATAAATTTCATCGTCTCTGCACAACTCCTGGTGGATGCCGGTATTCGCGTGACAAATCCGGACACCCGACGTACCCGTCCCTGCAGTACAGATCTATAATCTTGATAATAATGGCGTCAGGGCGGTTATACCAGACATGAAAAATCGCCTCGTCCAGCCAGAACCTGGAGCAAACGCGCAGGCTACGGCGAATGACGGGTCAGTTTTGCCCTCTTTTTTAGCCTAACCAGCTCATCGAAAAGCGTTTTATCCAGACATATCTCAACAGTCTTTTCATAATTCCTCCATTTTTGCGGGGCGTTTGGTCACTAAACTAGTATCATTTCGCGAAACGTTTCAGGATGAGATAGCAAATTAATGAAAGGCAGTCATACACTCCGTTGGGGCATCGCGCTGGCGGTCATCGTCATTGCCGGTGCCGGGTACTGGTTCTGGCAGAGTCGTGAAGCGACAAACGCTACGCCTGCGGCGGCAAATGGCTCACAGCCGCAGGCGCCAGGCGGCGGTCGCCATGGCCGCTTCGGCGCGGCCCTGGCACCGGTTCAGGCGGCAACAGCCACCAGCGAATCGGTGCCTCGCTATCTCAGCGGCCTCGGTACGGTGACGGCAGCCAACACGGTGACCGTACGCAGCCGGGTGGATGGCCAGCTGTTAGCTATCCACTTCCAGGAAGGCCAGCAGGTCAAAGCGGGCGATCTGCTCGCCGAAATCGACCCCAGTCAGTTTAAAGTCGCGCTGGCGCAGGCCCAGGGCCAGTTGGCGAAAGATAAAGCCACGCTCGCTAACGCCCGACGCGATCTCGCCCGCTATCAACAGCTGGTGAAGAGCAATCTTGTTTCCCGCCAGGAGCTGGATACCCAGCAGTCGCTGGTCAGCGAAACGGAAGGCACCATCAAAGCCGACGAAGCCGCCGTGGCCAGCGCCCAGCTGCAGCTGAACTGGAGCCGCATCACCGCGCCGATTGACGGCCGCGTTGGCTTAAAACAGGTGGATATCGGCAATCAGATTTCAAGCAGCGATACCACCGGCATCGTGGTGTTAACCCAAACCCACCCAATCGATTTGGTCTTCACACTGCCGGAAAATGATATCGCGACCGTTGTCCAGGCGCAGAAAGCCGGGAAAACGCTGCAGGTTGAGGCCTGGGACCGGACCAATAAACAAAAAATCAGCGAAGGGTCGCTGCTGAGTCTGGATAACCAGATTGACGCCACCACCGGGACCATCAAACTGAAAGCGCGCTTTAACAACCAGGACGACGCCCTGTTCCCGAACCAGTTCGTGAACGCCCGTATGCTGGTAGACACGGAACAGAACGCCATCGTCATCCCTACTGCCGCACTGCAGATGGGCAATGAAGGCCATTTCGTCTGGGTATTGAACGATGAGAATAAAGTCAGCAAGCACACCGTCACGCCGGGTATTCAGGACAGTCTGAAGGTGGTGATTACCGCCGGGCTGTCGGCGGGTGACCGGGTGGTTACTGACGGTATCGATCGTCTGACCGAAGGGGCAAAAGTGGAAGTGGTGGACCCGCACAGCGCGCCGGCGGCCGCGGCGGAGAAAGCCACCAGCCGTGAGTATGGCCATAAAGGAGCGCGCTCCTGATGCAGGTATTACCCCCGAGCAGTACGGGCGGCCCTTCCCGACTGTTTATTCTGCGCCCGGTCGCCACCACGCTGCTGATGGTGGCGATTATGCTGGCGGGGATCATCGGCTATCGATTCCTGCCGGTTTCCGCCTTGCCGGAAGTGGATTATCCGACCATTCAGGTAGTCACCCTCTATCCTGGCGCCAGCCCGGACGTCGTCACATCGGCGATTACCGCCCCGCTGGAACGCCAGTTTGGCCAGATGTCTGGCCTGAAGCAGATGTCGTCGCAAAGTTCCGGCGGCGCCTCGGTGGTCACGCTCCAGTTCCAGCTGACCCTGCCGCTGGACGTGGCCGAACAGGAGGTCCAGGCCGCGATCAACGCCGCCACCAACCTGCTGCCATCCGACCTGCCGAACCCGCCGGTGTACAGTAAAGTCAACCCGGCCGATCCGCCGATCATGACCCTCGCGGTCACCTCTTCCGCCATTCCGATGACCCAGGTGGAAGATATGGTGGAGACCCGCGTGGCGCAGAAAATTTCCCAGGTCTCCGGCGTCGGGCTGGTGACCCTCGCGGGCGGTCAACGCCCGGCGGTACGCGTGAAGCTCAATGCGCAGGCGATTGCCGCGCTGGGGCTGACCAGCGAAACCATCCGCACCGCTATCACCAGCGCCAACGTCAACTCGGCCAAAGGCAGCCTTGACGGCCCTTCCCGCGCCGTGACCCTCTCCGCTAACGATCAGATGCAGTCGGCGGAAGATTATCGCCGCCTGATCGTCGCCTGGCAGAACGGCGCGCCGATTCGTCTCGGCGATGTCGCTACCATTGAGCAAGGGGCGGAAAACAGCTGGCTCGGCGCATGGGCGAACAACCAGCAGGCGATCGTCATGAACGTTCAACGCCAGCCGGGAGCGAACATCATCGCCACCGCCGATAGCGTGCGTCAGATGCTGCCGCAGCTGACCGAGAGCCTGCCGAAGTCGGTCAAGGTGCAGGTCCTTTCCGACCGCACCACCAACATTCGCGCGTCGGTGAGCGATACCCAGTTTGAGCTGATGCTGGCGATTGCGCTGGTGGTGATGATCATCTACCTGTTCCTGCGCAACGTACCGGCGACCATTATCCCCGGCGTCGCCGTGCCGCTGTCGCTGGTGGGCACCTTCGCGGTGATGGTGTTCCTCGACTTCTCGATCAACAACCTGACGCTGATGGCGCTCACTATCGCCACCGGCTTCGTTGTCGATGACGCCATCGTGGTGATCGAAAACATCTCGCGCTATATCGAAAAGGGCGAAAAACCGCTCGCCGCCGCGCTGAAAGGTGCCGGAGAGATCGGCTTTACCATCATCTCGTTGACCTTCTCGCTGATTGCGGTGCTGATCCCGCTGCTGTTTATGGGCGATATCGTCGGCCGGCTGTTCCGCGAGTTTGCCATTACCCTCGCGGTGGCAATATTAATTTCCGCCGTCGTCTCGCTGACGCTGACGCCAATGATGTGCGCGCGCATGCTCAGTCACGAGTCGCTGCGTAAGCAAAACCGCTTCTCGCGGGCCAGCGAGCGCTTCTTCGAGCGGGTCATTGCCGCGTATGGTCGGATGCTTAGCCGGGTGCTGAATCACCCGTGGCTGACCCTGAGCGTGGCCTTAGGCACGCTGGTGCTGTCAATCATGCTGTGGGTCTTCATTCCGAAAGGCTTCTTCCCGATTCAGGACAACGGCATTATTCAGGGGACGTTACAGGCTCCGCAGTCCGCTTCGTTTGCGAATATGGCGCAGCGCCAGGAGCAGGTTTCCGCGGCGATCCTCAAAGACCCGGCCGTCGAGAGCCTGACCTCCTACGTCGGAGTGGACGGCACCAACCCGGCGCTGAACAGCGCCCGCCTGCAGATTAACCTCAAACCGCTGGATGAACGCGACGACCGTGTGCAGGCCGTGATTAGCCGCCTGCAAAAATCGGTGGACGGGATCCCCGGCGTCGAGCTCTACCTACAGCCGACCCAGGATCTGACTATCGATACCACCGTCAGCCGGACCCAGTATCAGTTCACCTTGCAGGCGAACTCGCTGGATGCCCTCAGTAACTGGGTACCGCAGCTGCTGACGCGTCTCCAGGCGCTTCCGCAGCTCTCCGACGTCAGCAGCGACTGGCAGGATAAGGGCCTCGCCGCCTATATCAAAGTCGATCGCGACAGCGCCAGCCGTCTCGGCATCAGCATGGCCGATGTCGATAATGCGCTGTATAACGCCTTCGGCCAGCGGCTGATCTCGACCATCTACACTCAGGCCAACCAGTATCGCGTGGTGCTGGAGCATGACACCCGGGAGACGCCGGGGCTGGCGGCGCTGGACAATATTCGCCTGACCAGCAGCGGGGGCGGCATCGTGCCGCTGAAGTCCATCGCCAGCGTCGAGCAGCGCTTCGCGCCGCTGTCGATTAACCATCTCGATCAGTTCCCGGTGACCACCATTTCGTTCAACGTCCCGGATAACTACTCGCTGGGCGATGCGGTCGACGCCATCCTCGCCGCCGAACAGGCGCTGGATTTGCCGACCGATATCCGCACCCAGTTCCAGGGCAGCACCCTCGCCTTCCAGTCGGCGCTCGGCAACACCGTCTGGCTGGTGGTGGCGGCGGTCGTGGCGATGTATATCGTGCTCGGCGTGCTGTATGAAAGCTTTATCCACCCGATAACCATTCTGTCGACCTTACCGACCGCCGGCGTCGGCGCGCTGCTGGCGCTGTGGCTGGCAGGCAGCGAGCTGGATGTTATCGCCATTATCGGGATTATCCTGCTGATTGGTATCGTCAAGAAGAACGCCATCATGATGATCGACTTTGCGCTGGCCGCCGAACGCGAACAGGGCATGCCGCCACGTGAGGCGATTTATCAGGCCTGCCTGCTGCGTTTTCGCCCGATTCTGATGACCACGCTTGCCGCTCTGCTCGGCGCGCTGCCGCTGATGCTGAGCACCGGCGTCGGCGCCGAGCTACGGCGTCCTCTGGGTATCGGTATGGTGGGCGGTCTGATGTTAAGCCAGGTGCTGACGCTGTTCACCACCCCGGTTATCTATCTGCTCTTCGACCGCCTGTCGCTGTATATCAAGAGCCGCTTCCCACGGCATGAGGAGGAGGCGTAAATGAAGTTTTTCGCCCTCTTCATTTACCGCCCGGTGGCGACGATTCTGATTTCGCTCGCCATCACCCTGTGCGGGGTACTCGGTTTCCGTCTGCTGCCGGTCGCCCCGCTGCCGCAGGTGGATTTCCCGGTGATCATGATCAGCGCCTCGCTGCCTGGCGCGTCGCCGGAAACCATGGCCTCGTCGGTGGCCACGCCGCTTGAACGCTCGCTCGGCCGGATCGCCGGCGTGTCGGAAATGACCTCCACCAGTTCGCTGGGCAGCACGCGCATTATTATGGAGTTCAATTTCGACCGCGATATCAACGGCGCCGCCCGCGATGTGCAGGCGGCGATCAACGCCGCGCAAAGCCTGCTGCCGAGCGGCATGCCAAGCCGCCCGACCTATCGCAAGGCCAACCCTTCCGATGCGCCGATTATGATCCTCACGCTCACCTCGGATACCTACTCCCAGGGCGAGCTGTACGATTTTGCCTCGACTCAACTGGCGCAAACCATCGCCCAGATTGACGGCGTTGGCGACGTCGACGTGGGCGGCAGCTCGCTGCCCGCGGTGCGCGTCGACCTCAACCCGCAGGCGCTGTTTAACCAGGGCGTGTCGCTGGACGCCGTGCGCACCGCTATTGATAACGCCAACGTCCGTAGACCGCAGGGGGCGCTGGAAGATCACAGCTCGCGCTGGCAGGTACAAACGAACGATGAGCTCAAAACCGCCGCGGAATACCAGCCGCTGATCGTACACTACAACAACGGCGCGGCGGTGCGTCTTGGCGACGTCGCGCAGATCAGCGATTCGGTGCAGGATGTGCGTAACGCCGGGATGACCAACGCGAAGCCGGCAATTTTGCTGATGATCCGCAAGCTGCCGGAAGCCAATATCATCCAGACGGTCGACAGCATTCGCGCCCGCCTGCCGGATCTGCAAAAAACCATTCCGGCGGCTATCGACCTGCAAATCGCCCAGGACCGCTCGCCGACCATCCGCGCCTCGCTGGAGGAAGTCGAGCAGACGCTGGTGATCTCGGTGGCGCTGGTGATCCTCGTGGTGTTCCTGTTTCTGCGCTCCGGCAGAGCTACGCTGATCCCGGCGGTGGCGGTGCCGGTCTCGCTGATTGGTACCTTTGCGGCCATGTACCTTTGCGACTTTAGCCTCAACAACCTGTCGCTGATGGCCCTGACCATCGCCACCGGCTTCGTCGTCGACGATGCTATCGTGGTGCTGGAAAATATCTCCCGCCATCTTGAGGCCGGGATGAAACCGCTGCAGGCGGCGCTGCAGGGGAGCCGTGAAGTCGGCTTCACCGTGCTGTCGATGAGTCTCTCGCTGGTGGCGGTCTTTTTACCGCTGCTGCTGATGGGCGGCCTGCCGGGGCGGCTGCTACGCGAATTCGCCGTCACCTTATCGGTGGCGATCGGCATCTCGCTGGCGGTCTCCCTTACCCTGACGCCGATGATGTGCGGCTGGCTGCTGAAGAGCGGTAAACCTTCTCAACCCACGCGTAACCGCGGTTTCGGCCGCCTGCTGGTCGCCGTGCAGGGCGGCTACGGTAAATCGCTGAAATGGGTCCTCAGACACAGCCGCATGACCGGTCTGGTGCTGTTGGGGACCATGGCGCTCAGCGTCTGGCTCTATATCTCTATTCCAAAAACCTTCTTCCCGGAGCAGGATACCGGCGTGCTGATGGGCGGCATTCAGGCTGACCAGAGTATCTCTTTCCAGGCGATGCGCGGCAAACTGCAGGACTTTATGCAGATCATTCGCGAAGATCCGGCGGTGGATAACGTGACCGGCTTTACCGGCGGCTCACGGGTGAACAGCGGGATGATGTTTATCACCCTTAAACCTCGCGACCAGCGACATGAAACGGCGCAGCAGATTATCGACCGGCTGCGTAAAAAACTGGCGAAAGAACCGGGCGCCAACCTGTTCTTAATGGCGGTGCAGGATATTCGCGTCGGCGGCCGTCAGGCCAACGCCAGCTATCAGTACACCCTGCTGTCAGACGATCTTTCGGCGCTGCGCGAATGGGAACCGAAGATTCGTAAAGCGCTGGCCGCGCTGCCGGAACTGGCGGACGTCAACTCTGACCAGCAGGATAACGGCGCCGAAATGGACCTCATCTACGATCGCGATACCATGTCGCGCCTCGGGATCAGCGTTCAGGATGCCAACAATCTGCTGAATAACGCCTTCGGCCAGCGGCAGATCTCGACGATTTACCAGCCGCTGAACCAGTATAAAGTGGTGATGGAGGTCGATCCGGTTTATACCCAGGACGTCAGCGCGCTGGATAAGATGTTTGTGATCAACAGCGAAGGTAAGCCGATCCCCCTCGCCTATTTCGCCCGCTGGCAGCCGGCTAACGCGCCGCTGTCGGTCAACCACCAGGGATTGTCGGCAGCGTCGACGATCTCCTTTAACCTGCCGACCGGTAAATCGCTGTCGGAAGCCAGCGATGCCATCAACCGCGCGATGACTCAGCTTGGAGTGCCTTCCAGCGTCCGGGGCTCCTATGCCGGCACCGCGCAGGTCTTCCAGCAGACCATGAACTCGCAGGTTATTTTGATTCTGGCCGCCATTGCGACGGTCTATATCGTGCTGGGGATCCTCTACGAAAGCTATGTGCATCCGTTAACGATTCTCTCCACCCTCCCCTCGGCGGGGGTAGGCGCGCTGCTGGCGCTGGAGCTCTTTGGCGCGCCGTTTAGCCTGATTGCGCTGATCGGCATCATGCTATTAATTGGGATAGTGAAGAAAAACGCCATCATGATGGTCGACTTTGCCCTCGAGGCGCAGCGCAACGGCAATCTGCCGCCGGAAGAGGCAATCTTCCAGGCCTGCCTGCTGCGTTTCCGCCCGATTATGATGACCACCTTAGCGGCGCTGTTTGGCGCCCTGCCGCTGGTGCTCTCGGGCGGCGACGGCTCGGAACTGCGTCAGCCGCTGGGGATCACCATCGTCGGTGGGCTGGTGATGAGTCAGCTGTTGACCCTCTACACTACGCCGGTGGTCTATCTGTTCTTTGACCGTCTGCGGTTGCGTTTTTCGCGAAAACTCAGCCAACCGGTAAGCGAATAACATGACAGAACTGCCCTCCAGCGTCCGCTGGCAATTATGGATAGTGGCTTTCGGCTTCTTTATGCAGTCGCTGGACACCACCATCGTGAATACCGCCCTCCCCTCGATGGCTAAAAGCCTTGGGGAGAGCCCCCTGCACATGCATATGGTTGTCGTCTCCTATGTCCTGACGGTGGCGATTATGCTGCCGGCCAGCGGCTGGCTGGCGGACCGGGTGGGGGTACGCAATATCTTCTTTAGCGCCATCATTCTGTTTACGCTCGGGTCGCTATTTTGTGCTCAGGCCGCAACCCTCGATCAGCTGGTGCTGGCCCGCGTACTGCAGGGCGTCGGCGGCGCCATGATGGTACCCGTCGGTCGCCTGACGGTGATGAAAATCGTTCCGCGCGCCCAGTATATGGCGGCCATGACCTTTGTTACGCTCCCCGGCCAGGTCGGCCCGCTGCTTGGCCCGGCCCTCGGCGGCCTGCTGGTGGAATACGCCTCCTGGCACTGGATTTTCTTAATCAATATTCCGGTGGGCATTATCGGCGCCATCGCCACCTTGTGGCTGATGCCGAACTACACGCTGCAGACCCGGCGCTTCGATATGTTTGGCTTTATCCTGCTGGCGCTGGGGATGGCGACCTTAACCCTCGCGCTCGACGGTAAAAAAGGGCTGGGGATATCCCCGCTGCTGCTGAGCGCGCTGGTGGTCATTGGCGTGGCCTCGATTGTGCTCTATTTATGGTACGCCCGGGGCAACGACAACGCCCTGTTCAGCCTGAACCTGTTTCGCAACCGCACCTTCTCCCTCGGGCTCAGCGGCAGCTTTGCCGGGCGCATCGGCAGCGGTATGTTGCCCTTTATGACGCCGGTATTCCTGCAAATTGGCCTTGGCTTTACGCCGTTTCACGCCGGGATGATGATGATTCCGATGGTGCTTGGCAGCATGGGCATGAAACGTATCGTGGTGCAGGTAGTGAACCGCTTTGGCTACCGCCGCGTCTTAATGGTGGCGACCGTGGGTCTCGCGCTGGTTAGCCTGCTGTTTATGGCCGTCGCCCTGGCCGGTTGGTACTGGCTGCTGCCGGTGGTGCTGTTTGTGCAGGGGATGATCAACTCCAGCCGCTTTTCATCGATGAACACCCTGACGCTGAAAGATTTGCCGGATGATCTCGCCAGCAGCGGCAACAGCATGCTGTCGATGGTCATGCAGCTGTCGATGAGTATTGGCGTGACCCTCGCCGGGATGCTGCTCGGCCTGTTTGGTCAACAGCATATCAGCGCCGATGCCGCCACCACCCATCAGGTCTTTCTCTATACCTATCTGAGCATGGCGGTGATTATCGCGCTGCCGGCATGCCTTTTTTCCCGCGTTCCGGATGATACTGCAAGCAATACCGCTATCGCCCGACATAAAAGGAGTGAGCCGTGAAGCTATGGCGTCCCGGTATTACCGGCAAGCTGTTCCTGGCGATTTTGGCCACCTGCATCGTGCTGCTGATCAGCATGCACTGGGCGGTGCGCATCAGTTTTGAACGCGGATTTATCGATTATATCAAGCGCGGAAATGAACAGCGGCTGACGATGCTGGGCGATGCGCTGAGCGAGCAGTATGCCCTGCACGGCAACTGGAAATTTCTGCGCAATAACGATCGGTTTATTTTCCAGCTGTTAAAGTCGTTCGATCGCGATAACGACGATCGCTTCCCCGGCGGGCGCAAAACAAACGCCGGCGGCACGCCTGACGGCCGCCTGGACATCGGCCCCCCTGACACCGATGGTCCTCCGCCGGATGGTCCTCCGCCGGACGGTCCACGCGGCCCCGGCCCGGATATGCCCCCGCACGGCTGGCGCACGCTTTTCTGGGTTGTCGATCAGAAAGGACGAGTGCTGGTTGGCCCGCGCGAGCGGGTGCCTGAAGACGGCAGCCGTCGCAACATTGTGGTTAACGGCGTGTCGGTGGGCGCGGTTATCGCGTCACCGGTCGAGCGTCTGACGCGCAATACCGATATTAACTTTGACCGTCAGCAAAAGCGCACCAGCTGGCTGATTGTTGCTCTGTCGACGATCCTTGCTGCGCTGGCAACCTTCCCGCTGGCGCGCGGCCTGCTGGCACCGGTCAAACGTCTGGTCGAAGGGACCCACCGCCTGGCGGCGGGAGATTTCACCACCCGCGTGGCGGTCAGTAGCAGCGATGAACTCGGCCGCCTGGCGCAGGATTTTAACCAGCTCGCCAGCACCCTGGAACGCAACCAGCAAATGCGTCGCGACCTGATGGCGGATATTTCTCATGAGCTGCGGACCCCGCTGGCGGTGCTGCGCGGCGAACTGGAAGCGATTCAGGACGGCGTACGCAAATTCACCCCGGATTCCGTGACCTCGCTCCAGGCGGAGGTCGCCACCCTGACCAAACTGGTCGACGATCTACACCAGCTATCGATGTCCGACGAAGGCGCATTGGCCTATCAAAAAACCTCCGTGGATATCATTACGCTGCTGGAAGTCGCGGCGGGCGCTTTCCGTGAACGCTTTGCCAGCCGGGGGCTGACCATCGCCGTTTCGCTTCCGGAAAACGCGACGGTATTTGGCGACGGCGATCGCCTGATGCAGCTTTTTAATAACCTGCTGGAAAACAGCCTCCGCTATACCGATAGCGGCGGACGTCTGCTGATCAGCGCCAGCCAGACAGGCCGTCGCATCATCCTTGATTTTGCCGACAGCGGTCCGGGCGTCAGCGATCAACAGCTGGAACGGCTGTGCGAGCGCTTTTATCGTGCCGAAGGTTCACGCAACCGCGCCAGCGGCGGCTCCGGACTGGGGCTGGCTATTTGTGTCAACATCGTGGCTGCCCACGGCGGCACCTTACGGGCCGACCATTCGCCTTTTGGCGGGGTTAGCATTAAAGTAGAGTTACCTCTGGAACGTGATACACCGAGAGACGTATGAGTGAATTACCTGTTGATGAAAATACCCCACGCATTCTTGTCGTGGAAGATGAACCCAAACTGGGTCAGTTGCTGCTCGACTATCTGTTCGCAGCAGGTTATGCGCCAACGCTGATTAATCACGGCGACAAGGTTCTGCCTTACGTTCGCCAGACCCCGCCGCATTTGATCTTGTTAGATCTGATGCTGCCGGGAACCGATGGCCTGACGCTGTGTCGGGAGATCCGTCGCTTTTCCGACGTTCCGGTGGTGATGGTGACGGCGAAAATTGAGGAAATCGATCGCCTGCTTGGGCTGGAGATCGGCGCCGACGATTATATCTGCAAGCCCTACAGCCCGCGCGAAGTCGTCGCCAGGGTGAAAACGATCCTCCGCCGCTGCCGGCCGCGCCGGGATCTGCTGGCGCTGGATGCGGAAAGCCCGCTGATTGTCGATGAGGGCCGTTTTCAGGCCTCATGGCGCGATAAGCTGCTGGATCTGACTCCTGCCGAGTTTCGTCTGCTGAAAACCCTGTCGCAGGAGCCGGGCAAGGTTTTCTCCCGCGAGCAGCTGCTCAATCATCTGTATGATGACTATCGGGTGGTGACCGACAGAACGATCGACAGCCATATCAAAAACCTGCGGCGTAAGCTGGAGTCGCTGGACGCCGAGCAGTCCTTTATCCGCGCCGTCTACGGCGTCGGCTACCGCTGGGAGGCCGACGCCTGTCGCCTGGCGTAGGTCCCCTCCTCGTTTCACACGGGTAGATTGGGGTAAGGGGAAGGTTTACTCTCCTTACCCACAGCGCTACAATGCCCGCCCTTAATGTGTGGGCACTGTTCATAACGGTGCTTCCCCAAGTCGCCGCATCAGGTGTGGCGAATCTGACCTGTCATCAGAACGAGAACATCATGTTTAAACCGGAACTCCTTTCCCCGGCGGGAACGCTGAAAAATATGCGTTACGCCTTCGCTTATGGCGCAGACGCCGTTTATGCTGGCCAGCCGCGTTACTCTCTGCGCGTGCGCAACAACGAATTCAACCATGAAAACCTGCAGCTGGGCATCAATGAAGCCCATCAGCTGGGGAAAAAATTCTACGTGGTCGTCAACATTGCGCCGCACAACGCCAAGCTGAAAACCTTCATTCGCGATCTGAAGCCGGTGGTGGATATGGGGCCGGACGCGCTGATTATGTCCGATCCGGGTTTGATCATGCTGGTACGGGAAAACTTCCCCGATATGCAGATTCATCTGTCGGTCCAGGCCAACGCCGTTAACTGGGCGACCGTTAAATTCTGGCAGCAGATGGGGCTGAGCCGGGTCATTCTTTCCCGCGAACTGTCGCTGGATGAAATCGGCGAAATCCGTAGCCAGGTCCCGGAGATGGAACTCGAGATTTTCGTCCACGGCGCCCTGTGCATGGCCTATTCCGGCCGCTGCCTGCTCTCGGGCTATATCAACAAACGCGATCCGAACCAGGGCACCTGCACCAACGCCTGCCGCTGGGAATATAACGTCCAGGAAGGCAAAGAAGACGACGTCGGCAATATCGTCCACCAGCATGAGCCGATTCCGGTCAAGACCGTCGAACCGACGCTGGGGATCGGCGCGCCAACCGACCGGGTGTTTATGATTGAAGAGGCCAAACGGCCTGGCGAATACATGACCGCCTTCGAAGATGAACACGGCACCTACATCATGAACTCCAAAGACCTGCGCGCCATTGCGCACGTCGAGCGCCTGACGCAGATGGGCGTGCACTCGCTGAAAATCGAAGGCCGCACTAAATCGTTCTATTACTGCGCGCGCACCGCTCAGGTTTACCGCAAGGCTATCGATGACGCCGCGGCGGGTAAACCGTTTGACGAAAGCCTGCTGGAAACGCTGGAAGGGCTGGCCCACCGCGGCTACACCGAAGGCTTCCTGCGTCGTCATACCCATGACGACTATCAGAACTACGAGTACGGTTATTCCCTCTCCGAGCGCCAGCAGTTTGTCGGTGAATTTACCGGCGAGCGCAACGGCCAGCTGGCCGCCGTGGCGGTGAAGAATAAATTTTCCGTCGGCGACAGCCTTGAGCTGATGACCCCGCAGGGCAATGTTAACTTCACCCTTGAACATATGGTGAATGCCAAAGGCGAGGCAATGCCGGTCGCCCCTGGCGATGGCTATACAGTATGGTTACCTGTGCCGGAAGAGATGGAGCTGCAGTATGCTCTGCTGATGCGCAACTTTACTGGTCAGACAACCAGAAATCCGCATAGCAACTAGTTTATCAGGGTTATTTTTTCAGGATGCACGGATATTAGAAACGGATCACACACCGCTTCGTTTGAAGCGGGTATCATCCATCCTGCTGAAAAACATAACCCATAAATGCTAGCTGTACCAGGAACCACCTCCTTAGCCTGCGTAATCTCCCTTACGCGGGCTTATTTTTTTGGTTGTTGCTCGTATCTATCCGGCATCAGGAAAATCTGTGCCCAAATGGATAATCCGCACACATATCGTTTCAACAACTGGACGGCCTGGTACTCGGTATCATTTTTCAGCATTGACCAGATTTTCTCGCGTTCTTGTAAGCGGCCGTCATGGTCGTTTTATTAAAACCACGCTGCTCCTTTAACTGGTTAACCCACTGATTCAGATAACCGTCATTATTATTCGTGGCAACTCTGACGACAGCGCTGGCGCCGTGAATAAAAAGAGTGCGCAGATGATTGTCATCTTTTTTCGTCATATTCATCAGCACCAGCATGGTGCCACTCGCGTGCTAGCGTGGAACCAGACCAGGCTATGCAGAAAAGTAACGATTCTTAAGTGCCAATAGCAGCAACAACGGCCGTGGCCGTTTTAGGGCCATAAAATTGATGATGAATTTTTACCGGGGTGTTAAATGATGGGATTTAAGGGCCAGCCGTACGAAAATGTACGCTAAGAGTGAAGTGGTTATCTGAAGAAGCAATCAGTAGGCAACACTATTCGTTTAAAAAGGTACTATTTCGAGGGCGTTTTTCTATGCCCATTATATTTCTATATATAAGATTGTTACTTCACTAGCGTACGTTTTCGTTCCATTGAACTTCCCCTTCAGACTGTAACCGGCTTCGCCAGACAATGGCGCCACTCAGCGTCAGAACCTGATTGAACTCCCGCCCATGCCTTTAATTCGAAAGTGGGTTATGCCAGCAATTTTACAATTGTTCGCTCAACTGCTGCTAATCAAGTGCTGGCATTAGACAGAATCACCTGAGAGCTAAGGCGAAATGGGAGTTAGATGACAGGGAACCTAGTCTTTTTCACTGGCGGTTCCATTTACACCACACAACCAATCAACTTCTCTTTTTTCACAGGAGCATGACCCTTGCCCGGTTACAACGCCACGCGTCTGAAGTCTCAAATTCGATTTCGCCATCTGACATGCATCTATCTGACTAACTCCATTACCAGTAGCCGAAATAGCAATATCCGTAGCTATTGCGTTGTATGAAAACAGTACAAAACAGGCAGTTACTATTTTATTTTTCATAATAACCTCATCAAGTGAATTTTTTGATATCAGAGGTGCAAGGCTTTTGAAAGCATATCTGCTACACGTCTTGCTTTATTCTCCGAATCGCATACGGCAATATAAGAATCCTGAGTATAGTCTCGTATAAATTTACCTGAACCATAAAGAAACAATTCCGAAACACATTGATTCTTTTTACATAAAACGTTAACAGAATAAAACCCATACAGGCTGGAGTTTTTTATACTACTATCTTTTGAAACAGACACTTTCTTTATCCCTGATACTGTTGTGTAATAATTCAAGTCAAACGTATTACTACCATTGCGACTAGAAAATTTCTGTAGATATAATGCGATAACCCCGCCATTGCCTTCTATGTAAGACGTATTCGCCGTTTCATCATGTTGTTTCAAAATGACATCATTATTGCATAATATTAAAGCAGATTTCACTTCTTCGATATTAACTTTAGCGAAGCTTGTTGGTAATAAAAACACAAATAGTAAAAAATACAGAAAATAATATTTCATACCCCACCCATCTATATGTTTTTGAATATAAAATCTCAGTATTCTCTAATAATCATGCACTATACGTACACTCAGAATGTACACTGATGATGTCCCTCGTTAGCCCATTGATGAATCCCATCTGGCCCTTTTGGCGATGAAGGCTTCGGACAGGCGACCGAGGTATAAGTACTTCCCGGTTTTCCTTTGGTGACTGTCTCTCGCGAATTTGCGCCAACGCCAGCCATACAACCGGTAGTACAGTTATTCGCGTCAAACCACATGACCGTAACAGCAAAGCTGCAGCTATTAATCCAGAAATCAGCCAGAGAATTTGACATCGAATCACGAGTTAGACAATGATCTGCTCCTGGATATGATTTCACTGGCGAAATGGTTGGTTGCCTGGTGCTTGACTGCGATGTGGTTGATATTTTCGTATAAGTGGCAGCAGTGGAAGAAGCGCTGCCAGAACCCGATAAGGGAGTTGCATTGTATGATGTGATCGTACTGGAATGTGATACTCCTGAAGCCGGTTTTTTATTAGCAACGCTGGAGACTGTATTATATCCAGTCTCAACATCACTGGTTCCGCCGAGAGTAAAAACATCGTAAAGAATTGCAATCGGCAACGTCGCCACATACCAGGTTGCCACACCATAATTACCATTATCGATTTCTTTACCGGTTTCATTTATGGCTTTTTGCGTCGTACAGGACGTTATTGAAAGAAATAACAATGCTATTATTATTGCGCGAATGAATAACATAATCACCTCTTCTCTGAAACAGTATTAATTAATTTTAATAGGTAAGCAGCGAGGCCCTAAATCAGTCCCCCATATAATGATAAGTATAATGGAGGAAAAAACTTTATCACTCATTCATATGAATGAGTGATAAAAATAAATCAACTATGAATGGTCCGTATGAGAAGCATTAATTCAGACTGATTACGAGTATGTATTTTACGGATTACCTCTCTCATAATAAAATAATGCAGCATACTAACGGACTGTTAGAAACAACGGTCTCTGCAGTGCGGGTTTCCACTACTGAGAATCCAGCATGGCCATCAAAATTGCTTCCAGTAAGCTCAGTGATGCGCCCGGATAAATACACATCAGCCACCGGGCGCTACGCCTCATAGCGGCAAGTCGACTGGGACAAACCAGCCAAAGCTGCGACAGCACCGTCGCTTCACACATCACTACAACAGCTTCCCGCTGGTGATCTGTCGTCAGTACTTTAAGCCCAACACACCTGTAATGCTTCCTTATCCAGCATGGCTTCCGTAAGCAACTTCTTGAAACGGGTGTTCTCATCTTCAAGCAACTTAAGGCGTTTTACTTCAGGTACTTCCATGCCACAAAACTTCTTACGCCAAGTGTAGAAGGTCGCGTCAGAAATAGCATACTTACGGCAAAACTCACGGGGGAAATACCAGTCTCGGCCTCACGGAGAATACTGATGATCTGTTCGTCAGAAAAACGCTTCTTCAGGGAATATCCTCACGTTGATAATGTAGACATTACTAACATCGTGGTGTGTTAATCAATAGGGAGAGCAGGTCAGGCTGCAGTGCTGTCAGCGCTTTATCAGTCGGTACATGAGAGAAACGGGATAACTTGTTCAATGACAGATGGTTATGACTGTTACCAGAATGCGCTGGCTGAGCGAGCAAACGGAATACAACATACCCGATAATATTCATCAGGCGTTTTGCAGACAAAAAACTGTCAACCTATAGCAGGACTAGTTGTCACCCGCTTTTTACGCCTTCTTTTCTCGCCGCCGTCCGGTTTTACAAAATGTCCATCCTCGCCTTCATGGGGTACACTTTCTGCATCTCGTACAAAAAGGAAGCCATAACTATGCCCGTGTTTCCAGCCAGCTTACTGATTCTCAATGGCAAAGGAGCTAACGAGCCGCAGTTGCGCGAAGCGATCGCGCTGTTGCGCGAGGAAGGTGTCGACATCCATGTCCGTGTGACCTGGGAAAAAGGCGATGCCGTCCGTTTTGTCGATGAAGCGCTGCAGCTTAAGGTGGGGACGGTGATTGCCGGCGGCGGCGATGGCACCATCAATGAGGTCGCCACGGCGCTGGTCCAACGTCAGAGCCAGGTGCCGCTCGGTATTCTGCCGCTGGGTACCGCCAATGATTTCGCCACCAGCGTCGGGATCCCGCAAGATCTCGCCAGCGCCCTGAAACTGGCGATCGTCGGCCGCGATATCGCCATAGACGTGGCGCGAGTGAATGACAAAACCGGCTTTATTAATATGGCAACCGGTGGCTTCGGCACCCGGATCACCACCGAAACGCCGGAAAAACTCAAAGCCGCGCTGGGCGGCGTCTCCTATCTGATTCATGGCCTGATGCGTATGGACACCCTGAAACCCGATCGCTGCGAAATCCGCGGCGAAAACTTTAGCTGGAGCGGAAACGCGCTGGTTATTGGTATCGGTAATGGTCGTCAGGCCGGTGGCGGTCAGCAGCTTTGCCCCCAGGCCCTGATTAACGATGGTCTGCTGCATTTGCGGGTTTTTACCGGCGAAGAGCTGCTCCCCGCGCTGTTTACTACCCTGGCGAACCCCGACAACTCCCCTAACCTGGTGGACGGCGTGTCGTCGTGGTTTGAAATCACCGCGCCGCACGAGATGACCTTTAACCTCGATGGCGAGCCGCTGAGCGGTAAGCATTTCCGCATGGAAATTCTCCCGGGTGCCCTGCGCTGCCGCCTGCCGCCGGACTGCGCGCTGCTGAAATAATACCAGGTGGAAAGTGAGCGCAGAACGAAGAGATTAAAAGACCGTTTACATCTCCAGGACTTCTGCGCTCACCGATAAGGTCGTTACCCGAGGGCCAGAGCAGGCTCAGAGCGCGTCTGCAGCAGTTCCGGTAACGAGCGATGGCGGGCGACGGCGGCGGCAAAACGCGGATGCTGGCAGTCTGGGGCAATCACGACCGTGGCAATGCCCGCCGCCTGCGCCGCGCAAAAGCCATGAAAACTGTCCTCGATAACCAGACACTCCCCGGCGCTCAGCCCCAGCTTGCCCAGGGTCGAGAGGTAGACCGCCGGGTGCGGTTTGCCCCACGCCTCATCATCGGCGCTGGAAATCACATCAAAACAGGAGCGCAGAGAGAGCTTATCGAGTACCGCGGAAATCACCTGGTGAGATGAGGAGGTCGCCAGCGCAATCCGGTAGCCCAGGCCACGAAAATGCGCCAATGTCTCGTTGACGCCGCTCATCGCCGCTCCTTTGGCGGTAATTAATCCAACGATGCGTTGTAAAATGAGCGCTTCCAGCTGCTGTGGCGCAATCGCCAGCCGGCAGTGCCGACACCACACGCGGGCAATATCGTCCAGTCGTTTACCTTTCGTCAGCGTTTCACACTCCTCCTCGCTGACCGTCGCCCCCCAGCTGGCCAGCGCCTCCCGTTGCGCCTGCCGCCACAGGGCTTCTGAATCAATAATCACCCCATCCATGTCAAAAATAACCGCTTTGATGCTCATCTTCTACCTCAAACCGGGCTGACGGGGCTCGCCTGTCAGCCCGGGAACTGTGTCAGGAAAACTCAACGCTTTTGCGCGCAGGCACAGGCTTCAGGGTAAAGCCCGGCTGCTCGACGCGAATATAGGCGCAGAGGAAAAAGGCCAGCACGTACAGCGCGGTGTACGCCACCACCACCCCAATCGTACTGAAGTACGGCAGCAGCACCACCGCAATCGCCGGCGCCAGG
>Ga0308165_1002653_pt1 | contig 20709 bp, 20 predicted proteins | sample PhyWR2_FD_201032 | JGI IMG/M metagenome (GOLD analysis project Ga0308165, IMG submission 201032) | Phyllosphere microbial communities from UC Gill Tract Community Farm, Albany, California, United States - DLSLW.R2 | ecosystem: Host-associated > Plants > Phyllosphere > Unclassified | place: USA... | reverse complement strand
GCTCGCCGTTCACCACGGGAATGCAGTAGGGGCCAATGGCTGCGGGCGTCAGATCGATCATGCGAATGCCGGGCTTCAGAGCCCGCAGCAGCGCGTCGTTCTTCACATGCGCGCCGGCCGAAGTCGCATCGAAGACGAAGGCTATGTCGGCGAACTGCGCCATGCGCGTGAGGCCTTCAACGCCCTCGTGCGTGGTTGCCACGCCAAGGCGGGCGGCGCGCGCCAGGCCGTCCGACTGCGAATCGATGCCGACCATGGCAGCCATTTCTATGTGCTGGCCGTGGCGCAGGATCTTGATCATCAAGTCCGTGCCGATGTTGCCGCTGCCGATGATGGCAGCCTTGAGTTTTTTCATAAGTTCACCGTGCTTGCAAGGAGGCGCTGGGTCAATCGAGCTGAAAGTGGACCGTTCCCAGTCCGTGGATGCGGGCTTCGACACGGTCCCCGGCCTGGATAGGCACCATGGGGCCCAGCGCGCCCGAAAGAATGATTTCGCCGGCTTGCAGGCCATGGCCGCGCGCCATCATTTCGCACGCCAGCCAGTAGGCGGCGCGCAGCGGGTGGCCCAGGCAGGCCGCGCCCACCCCCGTCGATACCGTTGTTCCGTTCCTGTCCATCACCATGCCCAGCTCCTGCAGCGCCAGCTGGTCCACGGCCACGGGCTGGTCGCCGAGCACATACAGCGCCGACGAGGCGTTGTCGGCCACGGTGTCGATGAGCGTGATGTTCCAGTCGGCAATGGCGCTGTCGACAATCTCGAGCGCCGGCAGCGCATAGGCCAGCGATGACAGGAATTCGCCGTAGCTGGGCTTGGGACCCGACAGGCCTTGCTGTACGACAAAGGCGATTTCCGCCTCGACCTTGGGCTGTATCAGTCGTCCGGCGGGAAGAACATCGCCATTGAGATATTCCATGTCGTCGAACAGAAAGCCGAAGTCCGGCCGGTCCACGCCCAGTTGGGCCTGTACGGCCTTGGACGTCAGGCCGATTTTCTTGCCGCTGACGCGGTGTCCCTGCCCGACCTTCAGCTGCCGATTGAGCTCGGCGACGGCATAGGCTTCGTCGACGCTGCCTATGCCGTACTGCGCCGATACCCGGCCGATGGCGGCACGCGTGGCGCGGGCCTGGCGCAATGCCGCTGCGGCATTTTCGATGTTCTTGCTGTGCATGTTCTGTCTTTCAAAGCGGGGGCTGACCGCCTGCTCGCGTCCATCCGATGCCGGCATGGCCTGGACGCAGCAGGCATGGGCTGGATCAGCGCTTGTCGGTCGCTGGCTTGCGCTGTATGCCGTAGGCGGTGGGCGGCAGCGCGGTGCCAAGCAGGCGGGCGCCCGTGAAGCCGGCGGAATCGTCGATGTTCTGCGTCATGTGATTGGAGCCGGCCAGAATGTCGCGCAGGAAGCGCTGCATAGGGTTGTCGGAGTACAGTCCGCGCGCTCCCAGTGCCGGGAACAGCTTGAGCACGGCTTCGGAGCACTCGTTGCCCACGCGCGAGATGTCAAGAATGTGGCCCAGACGCATGTCCTCGGGCACCAGCTCACGGCGATAGACATGCTCGGCCGACTCGGTCATCAGGTGCAGCAGGCGGGCGCGGCAGCTGCGCACCTTGGCCACGGCATGGCCCAGACGGTCGCCCACCGCGGGATTGACATTGGCGGCCTTCATGTTGACGTTGGCACTGAGCGTGCGTGTGCTCATCTGCTCCACATAGGTGTCGATCGCGCCCTGCGCGAAGCCCACCAGCGCCGCCGACACCGAGCCGCAGAAAATCGTGCCGAAAGGGTGGAGGTAGGAAGAGGGGCGATCGTTGAGCTGGTAGGCCGACAGGCTGTGGGTGCGGTGCGCGGGCACAAACACATCGTGCATCTCCAGGCTCTTGCTGCCGGTGCCGGCCAGGCCGAAAACGTACCAGTCGTCGATGATCTTGTAATCGGTGCGCGGCACCAGCAGCGCGATGCGGTCCACGGCGACGCCGTTCTCGTCACGCACCAGCCCGCCGACGAAAGCCCACTGTCCATGGTCGGTGCCGCTAGAGCATTTCCACTGGCCGCTGAGCTTGTAGCCGCCTTCGACCTTTTCGCATTGGCCCGTGGGACCGTAGGACGAGGCAACGATGACCGAGTTGTCCTGCCCCCAGACATCTTCGGCCGCGCGCGGATCCATGTGGCCGAACTCCCATTGGTGAACGCCCAGGATCATCATGTTCCAGGTGCTGCTCGGGCAGCCACGGCCCAGCTCCATCAGCACGCGCCAGAAGACGCTGGGATCGAGCTCCCAGCCTCCCCAGCGCTTTTCCTGCAGGATCTTGAAGAAGCCGGCCTCGACAAAAGCCTGGATGGTCTCCTTGGAAACCATTCGATTGGCTTCCACGGAGGCTGCCTTCTGCCTGAGCATGGGAAGCAAGGCCGTGGCGCGGGCCACCAGCTCCTGTGCGCTGGGCGCGTTGTTCTGGGTGAAGGGGGTGTCGGTGATGGTGGACATGATGATTCTCCTTGAATGGTTTGTTTGAGCGCTGGCGGTGGGCCTAGCGCGCGGCCTGACCGGGACGTGCGTGGCCCCAGTCGCTGAATTGGTTGTAGGTCTTGACGGTCCAGTTGTCGTCCTCCACCACCAGGCCGCCCCAGCCGCACTCCATGGAAAAGCCCGAAGGGGTTTCGACGTAGAACGAAGTCATCTGGTCATTGGGGTGGTGGCCCAGTTCACGCGCAAAGTGAAGACCGGCGAGGCGGCAGCGGTCATAGGCCATGCCCACGTCATCCAGGCTGTACAGCTCGACCATCAAGTGGCCCAGCACCTTGGGAATGTTCACCGCGCCGGTGGCCAGCGAGTGGTGGCGTCCGCCCACGGTGTGGAAGAACGCGGCCTCGGCCACGTAGCCGGGGCGCACCTCGCCGCGGATGATGTCGCTCAGGCGCAGGCCCAGGTGGTTCTGGTAGAAATCCATGGACTGCGCATAGTCCTTGGCGCGCACCAGCACGTGGCCTATGCCCAGATCGCCGGTGCGAAAGCCCGGCCCGCGCAGCAGCGCGGACTTGAACGGCTGGTTGCTTGGCGCGACATAGCCGCCGCAATAGAACTCGAGCGCATAGCCGTTGGGGTCCTGGCAGCAGTAGAGCTTTTCCACGCGGCGGTTGGCGGCCTGTTCGGGCGAGCACTCCTGCACTGCGAGGCCGGCTTCGCGCAGCCGCTGCACATAGGCCTGCAGTCCCTGCGCGGTCTGGAACATCCAGCCGGCAGCGCGCAGATCCTCCTCGTCACCCTCCTCGATGACGATGCGTTGCTGCATTTCGTCCATGCGCAGTGCCAGCAGCTTGCCGGCTTCGTGGCGGCCGACCTGCAGGCCCAGGATGTCGACCGCGAAATCTCGCCATTCGGCAATCTTCCGGCTGCCGATCACGACATAGCCGAGGTTGGATATGGATGACAATTTGAGCTCCTTGTCTCTTTGTTATGGAAGGCCGGCGCCACCCACCATCTCTGGCGAACGGCACTGCTGCCTGAAAGCGGTTGGCGGTGCGGCTCAGCGCGCGAGGAAGTCCAGCACCAGCCGGTTGAACCTGTCGGCGTGCTCCCACTGCGCCCAGTGGCCGCAGCGGCTGAAGACATGCAGTTCGGCGTTGGGCATGCCCCACAACATGCGCAGACCGATGTCGAGCGGCACGAAGCGGTCGTCCCGGCCCCAGATGACCAGGGTCGGCAGCGTCAGCTTTGCCAGCAGGTGGCTGTAGTTGGCGCGGCCGCCGCTGAGGGCCTGGCTTTGCACGAAGTTCGTCAGATGCTCGGGGCGGCGCGTCATGTTCTCGAAGCGGCCGCTGATCAGCTCCTCGGTGAGCGTCGACGGGTCGTGGACGAAGATGTCGAGCATCTGGCGCAGCTTTTCCATCGTCGGCTCGCGATAGAGGCCTTGCAGGCGCTTGAGACCTTCCGTCGGCATGGGCACGGTGGTGCTTGGGCCGACCGAGCCACCGCCCATCATGATCAGCTTGTCCACGCGCTCGGGATAGTCGACCGCCATGCGCATGGCGGTGGCGCCACCCATGGAGTTGCCTATCATGTGGGCCCTAGCGATGCCCAGCCTGTCCATCACGCCCTTGGCGGCCTGGGCGTAGGCTCCATCGCGGCTGCCGGTGACCAGGGGATAGCTTTTGTTGAAGCCTGGCGAGTCAATCAGCAGCACGCGGTAGCCCGCGTCCACGAAAGCGTCGACATTGCGGTGGAAATTGCTCCAGCCGCTGGCACCGGGGCCGGAGCCGTGAAACATGATCACGACTTCCTGGCCGTCGCCGGCGTCGTTGACGTGGATGCGGCCATTGATCTCGCCTTCCTCGACCTCGATGAACTTGCTGGTAGAGGCTTCTGTGATTGCACCCATATGGGTTCTCCTTGCATGGCTTGTCGGTGAAACGCCCTCGTATCAGCCCCCGTTCAACCGCTGCCGCGCAGCCGGTGGAGTGGGGCATTCCCGGGACTGACAGCCCTGCTGTTGCAATCTGCGTGCCACTTTCTGTTTTTTCAGAACATCCAATGCAAGTCATTGAAATCAAAGGAATTTTTTGATTGCCAAAAATTCCGCAGAATTTGAACTTCGAATTTTGTTGAATAAATCTCAAATATTGAGATTTTTAAAATATAAATTCCAGGCTATTGATAATTTGTTTCACCTTCCTCGCCTTTTTCTGAGGAAAATGCGGTTCATTCCAATAAAAAGTGCAAGGAGACAAACATGCATCTGGAAGCGAACTGCGACCCCGGCGAAGCGCAGCCTGGCGCTGGAGTGCGCGGCAACCGGGCACGCAACTCGGGGCTGGATCTCGGTGAACTGCTTGCCGACCTGCAGGTTCAACAGGGCTTTGGCCTGCTGTTCAAGGAGCTGCTGCGCGTCTTCGGACAGGAAAGCACGCGCCAGTCGCTCAAGCGCCACGGCTTGCTGCTGGGGCGCCGCGAAGCCATGGATACGGCCGAGAGCAAGCACCCGATGCAGTCGTTCCTCGACAGTCTGCGCAGCCACCTGCAAGGCTGCAGGGTCTCGCCCGAACGCCTGACCAGCGATGACGCACAGGACGGCAGCATTGAATGGAATTGCGTGCTGGATGTCTCACAGTGCGCCGACGCCGAAAGTCTGGTCCAGCAGGAGAATGCGTTGGTGTGGCTGCTCACGGGCTATGCGACCGGTTTCCTGCAACAGCGTTTCGACCAGAACTACCACGTGACCTATGCGCGCCAGATACTGCCCGGCGCAGTGATCCATCAGTTCTTTGCGCGTGCGGCGCGCCATGCCCAGGATGTAGACCACGACCTGCCAGCAAGCCCGCGCGCGCAGGGCGCGGCCGCGCCGGCGTCCGCGGCCCGGCAGGCGCCTGCGCAAGTCGCGGCGCCGGCCCGGCGGCTGCCGCAGCGCATCCTGCGCGAAGGCTCGGAAATCGCGGCCATCCTGCGGCAGGTGGCGCCCACCGATGCGACCATCCTGCTGCTCGGCGAAAGCGGCGTAGGCAAGAGCCTGATTGCCGGTGAATTGCATGCCATGAGCTTGCGCGCGAAACAGCCCTGGGTGGAGATCAACTGCGCGGCCATACCGGAGCAGCTGTTTGAATCCGAACTGTTCGGTGCGGAGCGCGGAGCGTTCTCGGGCGCCACGCTGTCGCGCAAGGGAAAATTCGAGCAGGCCCATGGCGGCACGATCTTTCTGGATGAAGTCGCGCTGCTGAGCCCGGGCGCGCAAAGCAAGCTGCTGCGCGTGCTGCAGACCGGAGAGTTGGAGCGACTGGGCAGTAACACCACCGTGCGCTGCGATATCCGAGTGATTGCCGCCACCAACGAGCGGCTCGAGCAATTGGTGCAAGACGGGCGCTTTCGCGAGGATCTCTATTACCGGCTCAATGTGTTCCCGGTGTACATCCAGCCGCTGCGCGAACGCAGGAATGAGATTCCGGAACTGGCCGCAGGCATCATCCAGAGGCTGTCGCACAAATACGGCAAGCGGATCTTGCGCTGCAGCCTCCAGGCGCGCGAAGCCCTGCTCAACCATGCGTGGCCGGGCAACATCCGGGAGCTTGAAAATGTGCTTGAGCGGGCCGTCATTCTGTGCCCCGATGGAACGCCCATCCAGGCCGCTTACCTGGGCAATATTGCGAACAAGTGTCGCCCCGAGCAGGCCGCTGGGTTGCCACAGGTGCAGACACTGGTCGGCAGCGGCCCGCCAATGGACCTCTCGTGCGCGCCCCCATGGTGCGGGGTGGATGACTGGGCTTCGCAGGTGATCCAGAATCGCGTGGGCAGTCTCAGTGCCGTCAAGGATGCGCTGCTGCGCGCGGCGCTGCGCCACAACAACGACAACCTGACGCTGGCCGCCGCCAATCTCGGTATGACACGCGCCCAGCTGAGCTACCACCTCAAGAAGATGGATGAGCCACAACTACCTGCGTATGCGCCATGAGCAGCCCCGCCAAAGTCCTTTCCATCCTCTCGCTTTTTTCCAGCGAGCACCCCGTCTGGCAGCCAGACGAAATCTGCCATGCCTTGCACTTCACGCGTGCCACGGGTTATCGCTACATGAAGGAACTGGTGGATTTCGGCCTGCTCAAGAAAGTCGCGGCGGGCAACTACGCGCTCGGCGCGCGCATCATCGAACTGGATTACCAGCTGCGCCAGAGTGATCCCGTACTGCTCGCGGCCGACGCGATCATGCATGAGCTGTCCACCAAGACCGACAGGGAAGTGGTGTTGACGGTACTCATCAACCGCAAGCAGATCATCGACATCCACCGCGTGCACGCGCTCAAACCCATTACGACGTCCGTGGCGCGCAGCCGCGGCAGACAGCGCCCCATGTTCCGCTCCGGCGGCTCGAAGATTTTGCTGTCGTGGCTGCCGCGCCACCAGCAGCGTCAGATCTACCTGACGCATGCGGCCGAGATCATGGCGCACCGGATGGGCGCAAGCTGGGAGGAGTTCCGCATGCAGCTGGACCAGGTGAAGAAATCCGGTTTCTACATGTCGTGGGGGGAGCTGGAGCCCAACCTGGGCGCCGCCGTCGTCCCGGTGTTCAGCCCCGAAGGAGACAATGTCGCCGCCTTGAACCTGCTGGACAGTCCCGAGAACATCCAGAAAACCGATCCGGTCAAGATCAAGCAAGTGCTGGAGGAAGCTGCGTGGAAGATTCGCCAGCGCCAGGCCTATCCCGCGGCGCAGCCGCAGGGCGCGCCTGCGTCCTGAACGCCGAGCGCCGCCAGCACGGCCCTGCGCCTCCAGTGCCTTGCGGGAGAATCCGCGCGACATAAAACGGTTAACCTCGGCGACTGTGAACTTTGCCCAACTCCTCTTTCCAGACTTTTCGCTCATCTTGCTGGGCTATTTGCTGTGCCGCTTTACGCCGCTCAATCGCCCCGTGTGGCAAGGTGCGGAAGCACTGGTGTACTACCTGCTGTTTCCGGTCCTGCTGTTTCACTCCATTGTCAAAAGCCCGCTGGACTGGGCGGCCACGTCCAGCCTGATTGCCGCGGGTGTGAGCGCGGGGCTGGTGGGCATTGCACTGGCCTATAGCCTGCCGTGGTGGCCCGGTCTGCGCGGCAAGGTGCAAACCCGCGACCATGCAAGCGCCGCGCAAATTGCTTTTCGCTTCAACTCGTTCATAGGATTGGCGCTGGCCGACCGGCTTGGTGGCCCGCAAGGCTTGTTTTTCATCTCGGTGCTGATTGGTTTTTGCGTGCCCATGTTCAACATTGCCGCGGTCTGGCCCATGGCACGCGAGAGCAAGCAAAGCTTTGTCGGGCAGATGGTGCGCAACCCTTTGATCGTCGCAACGGTTTGCGGCCTGTCGGCCAATTTGCTGGGCTTTCGCATGCCTGCATGGCTCGAACCCCCTGTCTCGCGCATAGGATCTGCGTCGATTGCTTTGGGATTGATGTCGGCGGGCGCAGGCATGCAACTGGGTTTGCTCAGCCAGGCCAAACGTCTCAGCGTGGCAGTGCTGGCGATTCGCCATCTGATCCAGCCTTTGGTCGCACTGGCTGCCATCCATGTGTTTGGCCTGCAGGCAGAGCAAGCATTGATCCTGCTGCTGTTTTCTGCACTGCCCACGGCATCGACCTGCTATGTGCTGGCGGCGCGCATGGGCTACAACGGGCCGTATGTCGCGGGCTTGGTCACCCTCTCGACGTTGCTGGGCATGGTGAGCCTGCCTTATGCACTGGCCTTGGTGCCTGCGCCTTGAGAAGCCTGCGCGGGACACGGTGCGGTTCACCGGGACTGCAGCAACTACTGTGTCCGCTTCGATAGCGCGTTCAGTGGAATGCGCAGATAAGCTATGCCGTTGTCGTCTGCCGCAGGCAACTGACCGGCGCGTACATTCACCTGTATGGCAGGCAGGATGAGCATGGGCATTTCCAGCGTCGCGTCACGGGCGGTTCGCATTGCGACAAACTCAGCCTCGCCGATTCCATCGCGCACGTGCACATTGCTTGCCCGTTGCTTGGCGACCGTGGTCTCCCACTGTACATCGCGGCCCTTTGGCGGATAGTCATGGCACACGAACACGCGCGTTTCAGCCGGCAGATCAAGCAGGCGCCTTGTTGAGCGGTAGAGCGTGTGAGCATCCCCGCCGGGAAAATCGGCGCGGGCAGTGCCGACATCCGGCATGAAGAGGGTGTCGCCGACGAAGACCGCGTCTTCCACCAAGTACGCCAGGTCTGCGGGGGTGTGACCCGGCACCAGCAGTGCCGTCGCCTCCACCTCTCCAATCTTGAAGACTTCGCCGTCCTTGAACAGGTGGTCGAACTGGCTGCCGTCCGGAAGGAATGCGCGCTCGAGGTTGAACAGCTGCTTGAAAGTGGCCTGCACTTCGCGGATTCGCTCACCGATGGCGATTTTTCCGCCGATCTTGTCCTGAATATACCTGGCCCCGGAAAGATGGTCCGCGTGGGCGTGGGTCTCCAGAATCCACTGCACGCTCATGCGGTTGGCCTGCAGATAGGCCAGCACGGCGTCCGCGGACTGCGTGCCGGTATGCCCAGACTTGAAGTCATAGTCCAGCACCGGGTCGATGACAGCCGCCTGCTTGGTCGCCGCATCGGCCACCACATACGAGACCGTCCAGGTCTTGGGGTCGAAGAACGCTTGAATGGTGGCGCGGTTCATGCACGGCTCACAGTCATTATATTGACGGTGATTATATAATTTGATATATTGTTGTCAAGTTACTGCACAGACACATGGCAACCACCCCTCTCATCATTGATCCCGAGGCACTGCGCGCAGCGGCAGGCCAGGCCGTTGCGGCGCTCAAGGTGCTCGCGAACCAGGACAGGCTGCTCTTGCTGTGCCAGCTGTCCCAAGGCGAGCTGTGCGTCAGCGAGCTGGAAGAGGCCCTGGCCATCCATCAGCCCACCTTGTCCCAGCAGCTTGGCGTCTTGCGTTCGGAAGGCGTGGTGGAGACGCGTCGCCAAGGCAAGAAGATTTACTACCGCGTCGCCGACCCGGCGCTGCTCGAGATCCTCGCGGTGTTGTACCGCCTCTACTGCCCCAAGGACTGAAAATGACTATCGACTGGAGCTCTTTCACCCCCTGGTCAGCGCTTGCCGGCGGGGCGCTCATCGGAATCGCGGCAGCGATGCTGGTTTTGCTCAACGGCCGAATAGCGGGCATCAGCGGCATTCTTGGTGGCCTCTTCAAGCCGGCCAACGGCGACATTGCCTGGCGAGTGGCCTTTGTCCTGGGCCTGGTCGGTGCACCGCTGGTCTATGCGGTGTTTTCGGACTTCCCGCGGCCCGAGATTGACGCCGGAACCGGCGCATTGGTGCTCGCCGGGCTTCTGGTCGGCATAGGCACGCGCTATGGCTCGGGCTGCACCAGCGGGCACGGCGTTTGTGGCCTGTCCCGCCTCTCGCCTCGGTCCTTGGCGGCCACGCTGGCCTTCATGGGCGCGGGTTTTGTCACCGTGTATGTCGCACGTCACCTGCTTGGAATCTGAGGGAATTTCGCATGTACGTCTTTACCGCTCTTCTCGCCGGCCTCGTGTTCGGCATGGGTCTCATCGTTTCCGGCATGGCCAACCCGGCGAAAGTACTCGGCTTTCTGGACTTGGCTGGGCGCTGGGACCCGTCCCTGGGACTTGTAATGGCCGGGGCTATCAGCGTCGGTCTCATGGCCTTCACCGTTGCCGCGCGCCGGACGCGCTCCTTCCTGGGCGCAGAACTGAAGCTTCCCGGTGCCCGTCACATCGACCGGCGCCTGATCGGTGGCGGCCTGCTGTTCGGCGTTGGCTGGGGTGTCGCTGGCTTTTGTCCCGGGCCCGCGCTGGTGGCCCTGGGAGTGGGCGAAGCCAAGGCCGTCATTTTCGTCACGGCCATGCTCGTCGGCATGGGCATCTTCGAGCTGCTTGAGCGCCGGAAGTCGGCTCGCCAGGCGAGCGCAGCCTAAGCCATGGACTTGATACTCCGCTGGTGGCCGCGTTCGCAACTACCGCAATTCCTCTAGGTTATCGGTTTGCGCCTGCGATGCTTCGCTCGAAGATGCACGTCACCCCCATCGCATGTTCTGGTCATGTAGGGTCTCGACGCGCGCCATGAGATTCGGTGCGGACAATGGCTTTTGCGGTTGCTGGCGAAAAGCCGCGAAATAAATGGTGCGAGCTCTCTGTAGAGCCAAGTGCACGGCGAGCGGTAATGTCTGGGTTGAAAAAGTGGGCGGCTTTGCATTCTGAGGCCCCCAGGCGGGCTGGAGCAAGGCGCAAGTCGGCTGCATGCACAACGGGGTTTTTACCTGCGCGCAGCCGGAAAACGACAGCGACAGCCGAAACCCTGCCATGGCGACCACGGTGGTCCATGATCTGCGTTCCTGTGGAAAGGCCATGATCCCAAGGCACCAGGCAGAGAGGGCTGGGGGCAAGCGCTCCATGCCTTCAGTGCTCGCCACGGCCGTTTTTGCCTGCATTTTCAAGTCAAACTACCTATGAAATTTAATACCCGGCTATTGCTTTGTGCCCTGGTTCCTGCCGCACTTTTTGTGTCGGCGTTGGTCGTGAGCCTGTGGGGGCTGATGCGCACGCAGAGCGAGTTCGACGGATACATCCAGACGGAGCAAGCCATCGCCAACGGCCTGACGGAAATGTATGCACAGGGCCTGCAGACGGGCCAGGCCCTGCGCAATGTGGTGCTCGACCCCAGCAACAAGAAAGCCTACGAGAATTTCAGCGCCGGGGCTGCGGCCTACGACAAGGCGCAAGCGCAGACCGCCAGCATTGCGCAGGGCACCGAAGTGGGCAAGCGGCTGCAGGCCATGGTCCCCTTGCGCGAAAATCAGGTCGCTCAGCAACAGCGCGTGCTGGACTTGGTGAAGTCCGACCCCGCCGAGGCCATCAAGGAGCTCAACGTTGGTGAAACTCCTGCCTGGCGGCAACTGCGCGAGAAGCTGGTCAGCGAGATATCGTCGGGGCGCGAGTTGGCACTCTCCGCCCAGCAAGCCACACGCGAGCGCGCGGATCGCATGATCTCCATTGCCGTGGGGCTGGCCATCGTTGCCGCCTTGGCATCGATGGCGCTGGTCGTGCTCATGCGCCGCACGGTGCAGCGCGAGTTGGGCGGGGACCCGGCGGACGTACGGCGCGCGCTGCAGCAACTTGCCAACGGAGACTTGACCTCTGCGCAGGCGCAGGCGGGCGCCCCGCAAGGCGTGATGGCCGAACTGTTGCGGACCCGGCACAAGCTGCGCGATCTGGTGGCGCATGTGCAAAAAAGCGCAGGCAGCATCAGCGTTTCCACCCAGGAAATTGCCTCCGGCAACAATGACCTGTCGGCGCGCACCGAGCAGCAGGCCTCCGCCCTCGAACAGACCGCGGCTTCCATGGAAGAGCTGGGCTCCACGGTGCGCCAGAACGCAGACAATGCCCGCGAAGCCAATCAGATGGCGGTCAAGGCCTCGACGGTGGCGGTGCTCGGTGGCAACGTGGTCGCCGAAGTGGTGGAGACCATGAAGGGCATCAACTCCAGCAGCAAGAAGATCTCGGACATCATCAGTGTCATCGACGGGATTGCCTTTCAGACCAACATTCTGGCGTTGAATGCTGCAGTGGAGGCCGCACGGGCCGGGGAACAAGGCCGTGGCTTTGCCGTGGTCGCCAGCGAAGTGCGCAGCCTTGCAGGGCGCAGCGCCGAGGCGGCCAGGGAAATCAAGGGCCTGATCACCGCCAGCGTGGAGCGCGTGGAGCAGGGATCCGTGCTGGTGGACAAGGCCGGCGCGACCATGACGGACGTGGTCAGCGCCATCCGCAAGGTGACCGACATCATGGGCGAGATCAGCTCGGCCAGCAGCGAGCAGAGTACGGGCGTAGGCCAGGTCGGAGAAGCGGTGACGCAGATGGACCAGGCCACGCAGCAAAATGCGGCGCTGGTGGAAGAGATGGCTGCTGCCGCGAGCAGCCTCAACAGCCAGGCAAGAGAGCTGGTGAATGCCGTCGCCGTATTCAAGATTGACGGTGGGGCGGCTGGATTCGTGCGGCTTGCCTAGTCTTGCGGTGCCACAAGCGCTTTGCGCCGGCGCTCGCGCACGGGGGGATTCTTCCCTTTTGCGCAAGCGTTCCCAGCGCTTGAAACAAAACGAAAAGAAGCGATACCGCCGTGAGACCCAGGCGGCGGCAGGAACGCGCAGCATGCAGTCATCTTCTGTGTGACTGAAAGGATGTGCGTGATGAAAGCCTGGACCCGTAAAACCCTCTTGGGCATCTTTGCTGCCTCTGTGCTGGCCGGTGGTCTTTCCGCCTGTTCCAGTGCTTCCCACCACCACGGTCCCAAGTCCGCAGAGCGCATGGGCGAGATGCGCGAAAAGATGGTGAGCCGCGTCACTGCCAAGCTTGATCTCGATGGCGCGCAACAGCTCAAGCTCCAGGCCTTGGCCGACGCCTTGCAGGCGCAGCGCAGTGCTTTCCTGGGCGCGCAGACGGCGGACCCGCGGGCTCAGTTCCAGGCACTGGTGGCCGGCGAGAAGTTCGACAGCGCGGCCGCCCAGACCTTGATCGATGACAAGATGCGCGCTGTGCAGTCGCATTCGCCGGCCGTGGTCGCCGCCATGGCCGCGTTCTACGACAGCCTGCGGCCTGCCCAGCAGCAACAGGTGCGCGATTTCATGCAGCGCCGCCCGGGCTGGTTCCACCGTGGCTGAGCCCCTGGACAAAGCTGTGCGAGGCTGCGCGGCGACGCGCGAGCTGGCGCGTAGCGCCCGGGCCCATGGCGCACTGTTGTTGGCCGGCGCAGCCTCGCCGCACGAGGAATGGATGTCGCTCGTCTGGGGGCCGCGTTTCGATCGGGAGCATGCCCTGGGTCTGCTGGCGAGCCGACCCGGCGGCGGCGCGGCGGCGCTGCCCGCAGTGATGGCGGCGGCCGACCGCTTCGATAGTATGGCGTTGGAGGCCAAGCGCCGTGTGCGCCGCCTGATCCTGCGCCATGAACAGCGGACCCTGATGCGCGCAGTGTGAGAATCGGTACATGCAACGCATTCTGCTCATCGATGACGACGACCAACTGGGGCCGCCGCTGGCCACCTACTTCCTGCGCTTTGAACTCCAGCTGTCGCAGGCGCTGCGGCCCAGCGAAGGGCTGGCGCTGCTGCGGGCCGGCGGCTTCGATGCCGCCATCCTGGACGTGATGCTGCCCGAGATGGACGGTTTCGAGCTGTGCCGCACGATACGCCGCGAGAGCGATCTGCCCGTCATCATGCTCACGGCGCGCGGCGACGTGATGGACCGCGTGGTCGGGCTGGAACTGGGCGCCGACGACTACCTGCCCAAACCTTTCGAGCCGCGGGAGCTGGTCGCGCGACTGCAGACGGTGCTGCGCCGCCGCCGTCCGGCAGCGGGCGCGTCGGCGGACGATGCGGCATTGCTGTGCTTCGAGGGTCTGCAGATCGACTCGGTGCGGCGCAGCGTGCTGCGCCAGGGCAAGGCGCTGGAGCTCACCGGCACCGAGTTCGAGCTGCTGCTGTTGCTGGCGCGCGAGCCCGGCCGGGTGTACAGCCGCGACGACATCCTCAACCACCTGCGCGGCCGCGAGGCCGATCTGTACACGCGCGCGGTGGACATCGTGGTCAGCCGCCTGCGCAAGAAGCTCGAGCCGCTGGACTGCATCAAGACGCTGCGCAACGCGGGCTACTCGCTGGCGTTGCGGCGGAGCGCCGCTTGAGCCGCGCCCGCCGCCCGCCCGCCGCCGCGCGCTGGCATCGGCGTGCACGCCAGGCGCTGCGGCAGTCCATCCACCTGCGCCTGGTGCTGCTGTTTCTGGTGCTGGCGCTGGCGATGACGGTCACCTTCATCGGCGGCATGCAGAGCGCCTTCTCGGTGGGCTGGCGCGATGCCGCCCGGCCCTTGCTCGCGGACTACGTGGACCGGCTGGTGACCGAGATCGGCAGTCCGCCTAGCGTGGAGCGCGCGCAGGCCATTGTGCAGCGCCTGCCCATCATGATGCGTATCGAGGGACCGCAGGTCCAGTGGATGTCGCATCCCGATGACCGTCCGGTGGCGCGCTGGCGCGGCGGGCGCGGCCCATGGGACGCCGACAGCCGCGAGCTGCTGCGCAAGCAGACGGCCGATGGGCATACGATTGAATTCGCCTTGAACCATGCGGTGTTCGACGGCGCGCACCGCTACGGCGCCATCTGGTTCACGCTGGGCGGCGTGCTCTTTCTGACGGCGCTGGCGTACTGGTATGTGCGCCGCCTGCTGCGCCCGCTGGACGATATCCGCCAGGGTGCGCTGCGGTTCGGTGCGGGCAATTTCGAGGCATCCATTCCCGTGCGCCATGCGCTGCGTCCCGACGAATTGGGTCAGCTGGCGGCGACGATCAACACCATGGGCCAGGACATCCACCAGATGCTGGAGGCCAAACGGGCGCTGCTGCTGGCCATCAGCCACGAGCTGCGCAGCCCGCTGACCCGGGCGCGCCTGCATACCGAGCTGCTGCCGGCGACGCACGAGGTGCAGCCCCAACGCGACGCCTTGCTGCGTGACCTGGGAGAGATGGCGCGTCTGATCACCGATCTGCTGGAAAGCGAACGCCTGACGGGGCGCCACAGCGCGCTGCACAAGGAGCCTACCGACATCGCTGCCCTGGCCCGTGCCGTGGTGGACGAGATGAATGCATGCCATTCGGGCAGCGCCGGCATCGACCTGCAAGCCGATGCGGCCATGTCCCCGGTGCTGATCGACGCGACCCGCCTGCGGCTGCTGCTGCGTAACCTGCTGGACAACGCCTTGCGCCATGGCGGGCGCGACCTGCCCGCTCCTCAGCTGCACCTGCGGCAGACGCCCGCGGGGCTGGAGATCGAGGTGCGTGACTTTGGCAGCGGCGTGCCCGAGGACCAGATCGAGCGCCTGGCCCAGCCTTTCTACCGCGCGGATGCCGCGCGCCAGCGCAGCACCGGCGGCGTGGGCCTGGGACTGTACCTGTGCCGCTTGGTGGCGCAGGCGCATGGCGGCACCCTGGTTCTGGGCAATGCCCGGCCCGGCCTGCGCGTGACCGTCACCCTGCCGCCGGGCTGAGCGCGACTGCCCTGGCATGCATGCGATGCGCAGCGCAGCGCAGCGCCGGCGGTGTCACCCCACGGCATGGCGCTGCAATTCAGCACGGGCGTGTGCGCTGGCATGCGTTCAAGGACATGCTCAAGCCCGGGAAGCAGACGGGCCGGCGAGCGCGCAGCAGTTCCATGCCGCTGCGGTCACGGCACGCGCACTCAGTTGATGAACCAGCGCATGGGCACCAGCACCAGCGACGGGAACAGCACCAGCAGAAACATCACGATGAGCTGGGCAGCCATGAAAGGCAGCACTCCGCGCGTCACCTGGTCCATGCGCATCTTGCCCACGCCCGCCACCACGTTGAGCACGGTGCCCACGGGCGGCGTGATCAGCCCGATGGCGTTGTTCATGATGAACAGCACGCCGAAATACACCGGGTCGATGCCGGCGGCCTTGACCACGGGCATCAGCACCGGAGTCATGATAAGGATGGTGGGAGTCATGTCCATGGCCGTGCCCACGGCGATCACCAGCAACATGATGGCGATCATCAACAGGGTCGGGCTGCCCAACAGCGGCTCCAGAAGGGAAATCAACTGCTTGGGAATGTCGGCAACCGTGATCAGCCAGGCGCTGACCATGGCCGCGGCGACCAGGAACATGATCACGGCGGTGGTCTTGGCGGCGCTGACAAAGACTTCACGCAGTTGCTGCCAGCGCAGTTCCTTGTAGATCAGGGTGGCCACCAGCAAGGCGTAGACCGCAGCCACGACCGCGGCTTCGGTGGGCGTGAACACGCCCATTTTCAGCCCCACCAGAACGATGACCGGCAAGAAGAGCGCCCAGGTCGACTCCTTGAAAGCTTGCCAGCGTTCGGCGGATGTCGCCTTGGGCGGCGGGGCAATGTTCTCGCGTTGCGACACAAAGTGCCAGGCCACGGCAATCGACAGGCCCATCATCAGGCCCGGGACGATGCCCGCCAGAAACAATTTGCTGATCGACACGTTGCCGGCCACGCCGAACACCACGAAGCCGATCGAGGGCGGGATCACCGGGGCAATGATGCCGGCTGACGCGATCAGCCCGCCCGCGCGGGCCTTGTCGTGCCCGGCCTTCACCATCATGGGAAGCAGCAAGGCGGCGAGCGCTGCGGTGTCGGCCACCGCCGAGCCCGACAACGCGGCCAGCAAACAGGCCGCCAGGATGGCGACGAAGCCCAGGCCGCCGCGCTTGTGGCCCACCAAGGTAAGGGCGAGTTTGACGATGCGGCTGGAGAGGCCACCGACGTTCATGATTTCGCCGGCCAGCATGAAAAACGGCACCGCCAGCAGCGGGAACGAGTCGGCGCCATTGATCACGTTCTGCGCCAGAATCTGGGCATCGAACAGATCCAGGTGCCACATCAGGGCCACGCCCGAAACGAGCAGGGCGTAAGCAATGGGTACCCCAATCGCCATGACGGCGAGCAGCGATCCCAGGAAGATGAAAACGGTCATGGTGTGTGGTTTCCGTGGACGGGGGTCACTTGGAGGTCTCGTTGCGATCGAGATGCAGTTCTTTGAGCTGCGCCAACTCTTCCGACTCCTTGATGTTGACCAGATCCTCATCACGGACCTGGCCCGACAGCACGAGCCAGAGCTGGCGCATGAGAATCACGCCGGACGACGCCGCGAAGAACACACCCGAGGCGTAGAAGATGCCCACGGAGGCGCCCGAGACCGGGGCTTCCACGTCCAGGTTGATCTGGGTCTGGGTCCACGCGCCGCTGAACAACAACCATGTGCAGTACAGCATCAGCAGGTAGCTCACGACCAGGCAGCTGCGCTGTATCCAGGGCGGCAACTTGGCGAGCACGAAGTCAGTGCCGAGGTGGGCTTGCTCCTTGACCGCCACCACGGCTCCCATGAAGGTGAGCCAGACAAAAAGCCAGCGCGACATTTCTTCGCTGATGGCGATCCCCGAGTTGAAGACATAGCGCAGCAGGACATTGCCAAAAACGAGCAGCACCATCGCCGCCAGGGCAAGGGCGGTGAGCGTTTCTATGACCCGGCAATAGCGGTCGATAAGGTGGTTGAACATGTTTGTCTCCGTCAGGGTCTGCACCGCCGATGGGTGGAATCAGAGTGTTGTTTCATTCAGCAGACCGCGCGCAGCCAGGTTGGCCATGAACGCGCGCAGGCCGAAATTCCAGGGCGGGGCGACTTCGCTGTGGTTCACGCGGTTGTGCAGACCGCCCAGCCAGGCGCTGCGGATGGTGACCATATCGCCCAGCTTGTGCGTGAAGCCCCCACCGGGCTGGTCCCGGTCCTCGATGGGCGCGAACAGCGTGCCCAGGAACAGCATGAATCCGTCGGGGTACTGATGGGCCGTCAGCGTCTGGGCCACCAGATCGGTCGGATCGCGGCTGATGCTGGCCATGGTGTTGATGCCGCGCAGCTCGAAACCATCGGCACCCGTCACATGCAGGTGCACCGTCTCGCCGCGCACCGAGTCCAGACCGAAGCTCTCGTCGAACAGCCGAATGAATGGCCCGATGGCGCACGAGGCGTTGTTGTCCTTGGCCTTGCCCAGCAGCAATGCGCTGCGGCCTTCGATGTCGCGCAGGTTGACATCGTTGCCCAGCGTGGCGCCAACGATTTCACCCCGGCTGTTGACCGCCAGCACCACTTCGGGCTCCGGGTTGTTCCAGGCGGAATCTGCACGGATGCCCACTTCTTCTCCGGTGCCCACGGACGACAGCACCGGTGCCTTGGTGAAGACTTCGGCATCCGGGCCTATGCCCACTTCCAGGTACTGCGACCACAGGCCCATCTCCTGCAGCAAGGTTTTCAACGCCATCGCTTGCGGCGAGCCTGGCTGGATATCTGCCAGGCGCTCGCCGATCAGCTCGGTCACCTGCTGGCGCAGCCCCTGGGCACGGGCCGCGTCGCCACGCGCCTGCTCCTCGATCACGCGCTCCACCAGGCTGGCGGCAAACGTCACGCCCGCGGCTTTCACCACCTGCAGGTCGCAAGGCGCCAGCAACCACGGCAAGGCGCTATCACGCCTGCCGAGCATGCTGTTGGTCAGCAGTTCATCGACTGCGCACAGGCGCTGACCCGCGGTCTGACGCACTGCGTCCACGGGATGCTCGGCGTCGAGCAAGGTGCTCATCGTCGGGAAGTGCGCGCTCAGATCGAAAACGCCGTCGGGCCGCAGCGCGACCACCGCGGGGCCGGGCAGGGTGCCGCCGCGCCATACCCGGCCCACCAGGGTGCCGGTCAGGCCGTCATCGGGCAGTATCTGGGCGGCTGGAGGACAGGTGTTCTGGGCGGAAGATGCAGTGGTGTTCATGAAAAATCCTTGGGTCTAGCGGTGGTTGCGGCCATGCGGCAGCTGCGCCTGGCGCAGGCGCGGCTGCCTGGCAGGCCAGCTTCAGTGGTTGTGGCGCGGGGTCTGTTCGGAGATGCGCCGGAAGTCCAGCGCGAAATCGAGCGTGGCGCCGTCGGCCAGTTGGCCGGTCTTCTCCCGGTACAGCGCTTCCCAAGGGGAGCGGCTTGGCGTCACCGGTGGCGCGGGCCGCTCGCTGCGGCGGCGGGCGATCTCTGGCGCAGCGACCAGCGCGTCGCAGCGGCCGGTGTTGAGGTCGACGCGAATGATGTCGCCGCTCATCAGCCAGCTCAGTCCGCCTCCCACGGCGCTTTCGGGCGATGCATTGAGGATCGACGGACTGTCTGCGGTGCCGGACTGGCGGCCATCGCCCAGCGTGGGCAAGGTGTTGATGCCACGGCGTATCAACGCATCGGGAGGTTGCATGTTGACCACCTCGGCCGAGCCCGGCCAGCCGATTGGCCCGGCGCCGCGCATCACCAGGATGCAGCCCTCATCGATGTTCAGCGCCGGGTCGTTGATGCGCTGGTGGTAGTCGTCCCCGCCTTCGAACACCACGGCACGGGCCTCGAAGATGCCTTCCTGTCCCGGACGGCTCAGATAGCGCTCGCGGAAGGCTGCCGAGATCACCGAAGTCTTGAGGATGCCGAAATCGAAAAGGTTGCCGCTGAGCACCATGAACCCGGCTTTCTCCATCAAGGGCGCGGCAAAGGGCTTGATGACCTCCCGATCGGAGGATTCGCGACCTTGCAGGTTCTCGGCCATGCTGCGGCCGGTCACGCTGAGACAAGCGCCGTGGAGCTTGCCGGCCTGCAGCAACTCCCACATCAGCGCGGGCACACCGCCGGCGCGAAAGAAACGCTCACCCAGGAACTGGCCCGCGGGCTGCATGTTGAGCAACAGCGGCAGATCGTAGGCATGCTCGGTCCAGTCGCGGGCCTCCAGCACCACCCCCGCGTGCCGCGCCATGGCCATGATATGCACCTGCGCATTGCTGGAGCCACCGGCCGCACTCACCACCGCCAGCGCATTCAGGAAGCTTTCGCGCGTCAAGAGCCGCGAGGGGCGCAGATCCTCATAAGCCATTTCCACGATGCGCCGGCCCGTCTCGTAGGCCATCTGGCCGCGTTCTCTGTACGGTGCCGGTATCGCCGCACATCCCGGCAGCGACAAGCCCAGCGCCTCGGCCACGGCGTTCATCGTGGAGGCGGTTCCCATGGTGTTGCAATGGCCCGCGGAAGGCGCGCTGCTGCAGGCGCGCTGCAGAAACTCTTCCTCATCGATCTCACCCGCGGCCAACTGGCGGCGGCTGCGCCAGATCACGGTGCCGGACCCCACCAGCTCGCCGTTGTGCCAGCCATCCAGCATGGGGCCTCCCGATAGGACGATGGCCGGGATGTCCACCGTGGAGGCCGCCATCACTCCCGCAGGCGTGGTCTTGTCGCAGCCGGTCGTCAGCACCACCGCATCGATGGGGTAGCCATACAGCAGCTCCACCAGGCCCAGGTAGGCGAGGTTGCGATCCAACGCCGCGGTGGGCCGGCGGCAATTCTCGAAGATCGGGTGAACCGGGAACTCCATCGGAATGCCGCCGGCATCGCGGATCCCGTCACGCACGCGCTTGGCCAGGTCCAGGTGGATGCGATTGCAGGGCGAGAGATCGCTGCCCGTCTGGGCGATGCCGATGATGGGACGCCCCGAACGCAGCTCTTCGGGGGTCAGCCCGTAGTTCATGAAGCGCTCGAGGTACAGCGCTGTCATGTCTGACCGTTCGGGGTCGGCGAACCATTCGCGGGAGCGGAAGGGGCGGCGTGGGGTCTTGCTCATGGCGTGCGGCGTTTACT
>Ga0308165_1002652_pt1 | contig 20710 bp, 20 predicted proteins | sample PhyWR2_FD_201032 | JGI IMG/M metagenome (GOLD analysis project Ga0308165, IMG submission 201032) | Phyllosphere microbial communities from UC Gill Tract Community Farm, Albany, California, United States - DLSLW.R2 | ecosystem: Host-associated > Plants > Phyllosphere > Unclassified | place: USA... | reverse complement strand
GCCCGATTGTAGGATTGAATCGAGCTTCATTCTATTTTTTACTACTTTTTCGCCATCAACCATCAACTTATCGTGAATGTTTAACACTTCTTTTTTAACGGCGTTCGAGTCCGGCTCGGTTTTGCATGCATTAAAAAATAATGCGAAAAGGCAAAAGGCCAATGTTGTTTTATTTTTCATGTGTATTGATTAAAAATTATAAGTTACGCCTACATAGAGCTTTCCGGCGCTCATCGGGTGGTCGGTTTTTTGCTCCCAAATGTTTTTTTGAATGCCCGCGTTTAAGGCAACATTTTTGTAAAATACATCCAGGCCAACGCCACCCATTAAGTTGTTCATTACATGTTCGCCGGTTTTTACACCGTTATATTTTTCTCCGCCCGAGTATTCGTAGAAAAACTGCGCAGATGGCATCACCTGCACATCTTTCCCGATAGGCTGAACGTAAAAGATATTTAAAAAACTGGTTGTACTATTGGCAATGCCCTCATCGCGGCTGTTGGTTCCGTTTACCTTGTACGATGTGTTCAGGCTTGCCCCGAACTTGCCCAGGCCAACCATATAATTGAGATAAACGAAACCGTCGGTACTGCCGGTTCCTCCCTGCATTAATGACGAGTAGCGTATGCCTTCCGAGTTTTTGAAATCGTTCTTTCCTGTGGGCAATTTTATTCCAGCACCAGCGATCAACTGCTGCTTGAAGCCATCGTCGAGCTTTTGCACCAGATGATATCCTGCATAAACGTTTACATCTCCGATGCCCGAAATTGAGGAAGTGTAGCCGTTGTATCGTTCACTGTTGCCAACATAAGGGAGAATCGCATTGATTTCGAGCCGGCTGTTGATAAAATATTTCCCCCTGATTTCTAACGAACGGTAGAGTTCATAATCATCGGGATTACCTGCATGGCCAGTTATTGGCGAATTTTGGCTCCGGGCTGGGATGAAGAACTTGCCGCCATTAGGAAATAACGAATGCGACTGGCCATCGTAGCCACTGAACGACCTGTAACGATACAAAAGGCTGATAATGTTGCGGTTATAATACGGTGTAATACCCATAAAGCATCCGCAAATATCGCAGGCAAACGCTTGGCCACTGGCTAAAACGAAAAGTAAGATCAACAACTTACGATTCGCTAAATAATGTATTTTTGATAAATTCATGATCTGTTAAAGTTTTTAAAAAGTCTTTAATCTGTTCTCTTTGCATTGAATTGAGCTGAATGCCGCTTTTAAGCTGCGCATCGAGATTTGCCGATCCCTTTACGTCAGAATTATAGTGCTCAAGTACTTCGTCGAGGTTGTAGAAACGCCCGTCGTGCATGTACGGTCCCGTATATTCTATGTTGCGAAGTGTCGGTACTCTGAATGTTCCAAAATCTGTGCTTACGCCGGTGATGTGGGCACGGCCCTCGTCTGAACTAGTTAAGTCGAGCCCGTTGCTCCGATAAGAGAAATCGGTAAAAAGCGGTTCCGCATGGCATTTGGCGCATTTTTCCTTAAAAAGATTATATCCCGCAAGTTCCGAAGTGGTAAAGGCAGCTCCATCTTCATTCCGCTTTACTTTATCGTACTTGGAATTGCCCGAAACCAACACCGCCGTGAATTGGGTTATGGATTTTAGAAGGAGCTGCGAATTTATTTCCGTCGAGCCGAATGCATTTTTGAACATGTCGGGATATGGCGCAGTGTTCTTTAAAAAAGCGATGATGGTTTCGATATCGGTGCCCATTTCGCATGCGTCGGTAATGGCATTTAGCGGCGAAGTTTCGATATTTTTAACGCCACCGTCCCAAAAAAATGCTTTCTGCCAGGCCAAATTGAACAGTGGCGGCGCATTACGTTTGCCTTGGCAATTGTTAACGCCGTGACTTACTTTATGATCGAGATTGGCAAAGGCTGCAAACTGCTGATGACAGCTGCCGCACGAAACACTTTTATCTGCCGATAAACGGGCATCATAAAACAATTTCTTCCCTAACGCGAAGCCCGCATTGGTTAATTTATTGTCTTTAAAATCGTAAGCCGGAGCAGGGAAATTAGACGGTACCGAGAAAGCAATCTGCGCTTCTTCCGGCTTCATATCGTCCTGATTTTTACTACAGGCGTACATCAGTGCCATGCTAAGGAATAGCATGACAAAGACGATTGCTTTACTCGACATATTAATTATGAATATGATCTAAACGGAACAAACCCTTTGAATAATTATCGGCAACAATTACTGAATTAGCACCTCCCATTGTTAGGTTTAGTGTGGCAAAGCTGACATCGGTTGTACCCGTAAACAGTGCTGCAGCATTTACAATAAAGTGCATGTCGGGTTTGGCATCCGTTCTAACACGCAAAGGGTTGGCCGCATTAATCGCTGCAGCGAAGGTTCTGATCGTATTATTTGGATCAACTACGCCGCCGATATGAAAGGTTAGTGCATTGTTTGCCGCTGTAGACTGCGGCGACGTTCCTTCTAATTTTACAAAGATATAACCGCTGTTCCAGGTCCAAAACATACCATTAACCGGATCGAGAGCACCGGTTTGTGCGCCAGCGAAATTGCGGGCATAATCAACCCCAATGGTGTATTCTATTTTGTTATAATCGCCTGTCGGGATGTCGTTTACTGTAATCAGTTTCGATGCAGGTTTCGATTCGTCAATTAAAAAATAACTTTCAGGAACTAAAAAAGTCGTTCCATCAGCCTTGCTTAATTTTATGTTGCTTACATAATATTTAAATACGTTGATCTTGAAATCTTCGCCCTTTGCGTTTTTGTAACTGTTGGTGTTCAACGTTAGCGGCGCTCCGTTTACCTGATGTTCAAACTCCATTGTAAAACTAGATTTTGTATCTGCGGCTGGTTTGTCATCGCCTTTTTTGCATGATGATAAAAGTATAATAGGGCATAGCAATGCCAATAAGTATGGTGATAATTTCATTTTAAATCGATTTAAGTGAACTGATTATTACGCTGAGCGGAAACCTGACCAGATTCGATGGTGATCGAATTTTTTGGAAAGGATTTGAAGCGTAGTTTCAGCAATTAATATTACTGGGAATTACAGGTTGGTTGCGCTCGGCTTTAGCTTCTTTGGTTTGCTTAGTTCCGAATAAATCTCGGTTTACAAATGCTTCAAAGCCAGCCGTGGCAAAGCCACCTTTGAAAATAAATGACTTAAACCGTTTTGGGCGGATGAAAAATAGAAGCAGAAAGATCTTTAACAGGTTTTTGGAGATAACCGCTTTCTGAGGTGATAATGAAATATGGAATGTTCGGATTGATAGCAAGAACCTGAAATTTAGGCTCAGCCTCGGCAACCCTTTTCAGGTTTTCTTGAACTTGCTTGTTCTTTCCGTCGAGGTCTTTTAGCTTTTTAGCCAAAAAACACTGACCATCGCAATGCAGTTCGGGATGTTCTTTGTTAATACAGAAAACGCTGGTGATGTATTCTTTGTTGAGGTTGTATCCAGAATAAACCAATAGGGGCATTACTCCGTTTGAAATGGAGCAAATGACTAAAAGGTAGATCAGGATTCTCTTTATCATGGTATTGCTGCAAAAGTATTAAAGAAATTGGTTGAAGCAAAGGAAAAAATGAGAATGACGTTTAAAGAACAATGATTGCGATCAAACGGGGGAGGGCGCTTTAGATAAAGAGCGAATGAATAAAGGCTTGGGGGGATCTAAATTAAAGTAAGGTCCGATATAAATTTGAAATCCTTCAAGTTAAGTATGTACAATTCTATATTGTGAACGATCGCTGTAGATGCAATAAGTGCATCAGCGAAGTTAAGATTATGTGAGAGTGAAAATTTATCTACCAACTTTACTGCTTTGGTAGAAATTATAGAAGAAATGGGAAGAACAATTAGTCAATTGATGTCCATCCTGATCAGATCTAACTCTTTTTTATTTCTTGCACCATAAAGTAATTCCGCACAAGAAACATCAGAGATGGCAACATTGTCTTGACCTAATTTTCTAAGCACATCAATGATCAAATCATTTCCTTTGTAGATTTCAATAAAGATATTTGTATCACACAAAACCATTATTTTTTCCACGCCTTATGTCTAAGCTCTCGAGCTTCGATGTCATAATCGCTCCAAATGCCTTTAGAAAGAGAGAATTCTTTTGATTTCTCACCTATAATTGGTTGAGTCGATTTAATCTCAGCATCGATGTCCCATGATTTAAGGAAGTTTAATAAGGCATCTATTTTACGTTGCTCTATATCGTCTTTTAATATTATTTCCGTCATGATATCACTATTACTTGTAAATATAACAATTTGAGATTGATAATCTCTTTCAAACTGCGCACTAAATGCTGGTTTGATTAAAAGTACTGGGAAATTGCTTTAAAAACGTAGCTATGATACAAAAATAAACAAGACGGAAACATAAAAAAACACGTAAAAAAATAAATTTTTCCGTGTTTTCCGTTCTTTCGTGGCAAACATTATGCATGCTTTTTTTCCGTATGCGATTTCCCTGATAAAAAGCACCTATATTTTTAGTTTACGTCCATTATTGTTATCTTGCAGTACACAAAATGAAACATTATGAGATTATTAACACTAATTGCGTTGATGATGATACTATCATCATGCTCCAAAACAGAAACTTTAGCTGTTGACCCGGTATTTAGCGATCCAAATTGGATAAGAATTGAAATTGCAGATGGAAAAGAGGCGCATGCTGTTTATGGAAGTATTGATGATACATTGCTGGTTTCGACCTTGTACGCTATTCATCAAACTACCGATAACGCCAAGACCTGGAATTTAACAAAAAAAGATCACCAAGCGATTTTTGGGTTTTTAGCTAAGGCGGATACGGTTTTTGCTTTATATGCACACCTCCCGGAAAGCCAATCCAATCCGGCCTTAGCTTCTTATTCAGGTTATTTTACTTTGGATAATGGTTCGACGTGGAAAAATGCTGACCAATTCAAGGTATCTAAACAAAGGTCGCAAGCGTACGGTTTAGTACGTCCGAATAGCCAGGTTACGCTTAGAATAAAAGAAAATCTGGCGCCAATTAATGGCAGTCCAAACGCTTCTATTGTATTAAAAAGCGATGTTGAAATTGTTAAAAACGGAACTTCTGACTTGTTGGATCTACCTTTTAATAATCAAATAACCAACTTATATCTTGACAAAAAAGGAAGATTATACGTTTCGGCCACATGTTCAATTCACGATAAAATTTCAGGGAAATATTTAGATTACGAAAAGAGTCAACCCGCTATAGTTTATATAAGCAAACGGCCAATTTTAGATATGATTAACTAGGGCTTCGACTCCGCTCAGCCTGACAGAATGGAGTAAAAAGCACTGTTGAAAGGGCACAAAAACCATTTTTACCGGCAATTTTAACTGGCGGTGAATGCTTTTAGAATAAAGTTAAAAATAAATCGGAGCGACGACTACAGGTTTATCACAAAAAAACACATATGAAAACCATTCATCTGTGTTTATCTACTTTATCGTTATCAAAGTGTAATAAAAAGAGCTAACTAAGCCTGCAGATCGGCCATTACGGCTTTAATCTTATCGCCTAATTGTTCATTCACCCTTGCAAAATCAGAGCGATCGGCAAGTGGGGCGTTTACGCTGCAGTAGAACTTTATTTTAGGCTCTGTACCGCTCGGGCGGGCAGACACGATGCTTCCATCTTCGGTAATAAACTGCAAAACGTCTGATGTTGGGTAATCTAATTTAGTAACTTTTCCTGTTGCTAAATCAGTTTCCTGACTCAATTCGTAGTCTTTCAACACCGAAACTTTCGAGCTGCCTAATGTCGCCGGAGGATTCTCACGGAACTTTACCATCATGGCCTTAATTTCTTCGGCGCCGGTTTTACCTTTTTTGGTAAGCGAAACCAAATCTTCTTTATACAATCCGTACTCCACATACATATCTAACAAGGCATTGTATAAGCTTGCGCCTTTGTCTTTATAGTAAGCAGTCATTTCAGAAATAAAAGCTGCAGAAACAACTGCATCCTTATCGCGAACTAAATCGCCGATTAAGTAGCCGTAACTTTCCTCGCCACCACCAATAAAATATTTTTTGCCCTCTAGCTCGGTCATTAACTGACCGATGTATTTGAAGCCTGTTAATGTATTATAGTACGTTACGTGTTTCTTTTTCGCTATTTCTTCGATCAAATTCGACGTAACAATCGTTTTAACAATAAATTGGCTTCCATCTAGCTTTCCGCTTTCCTGCCATGCCGAAAGCAGATAATTAATCAACAAACTTCCCGTTTGGTTACCGTTTAGTAAAACCCATTCGTCGTTGTTGTCCTTAACAGCAATACCAACACGGTCTGCATCCGGGTCGGTTGCCAAAACCAAATCAGCATCAATTTCTTTCGCTTTGTTCATGGCCAAAGTCAGGGCGTCTTTTTCCTCGGGGTTCGGATAAACCACTGTAGGGAAATTACCATCGGGCTCACTTTGTTCTTCTACAACAGTTACGTTGGTAAAGCCAAATTGTGCTAACGCTTTTGGTACCAGCGTAATTCCTGTTCCGTGAATAGGCGAGTATACAATTTTGAGATCGTGCTGTCTTTTTATCGCTTCCGGCGAAATCGAAAGCGCCGCAATCCCATCCAAATACAGCTTGTCAACATCGGCACCAATTATCTCAATATTTGCTTCCACGCGGTCAAACTTCACCTCGTCGATGCTTTTAATCTTATTTACCTCATCAATAACCAGCTTGTCATCAGGAGAAGTAAACTGGCCGCCATCGGCGCCATACGCTTTATAGCCATTATATTCTTTAGGGTTATGCGAAGCTGTTAACATGACGCCGCTTTTGCAACCGAAGTGACGAACGGCAAACGACAGTTCGGGAGTTGGCCTCAGCGCTTCGAAAAAGTAAACATGGATTCCATTTGCCGAGAATACATCGGCCGTAATCTTTGCAAAATAATCAGAGTTATTGCGACTGTCGTGTGCAATAGCAACACTAATTTTCTCACCTTGATATTTGTTGTTCAAATAATTGGCCAGTCCCTGAGTTGCAGTTCCGATAGTATATTTATTGATGCGATTTGAGCCCGCACCCATAATACCCCGCAACCCTCCGGTACCAAATTCTAAACTTTTATAAAAAGCATCGGTTAACTCGGTGGTGGCATCGCTATCTACAAGTGCCTGAATTTCAGATTTAGTCTGTTCGTCGTAATTTCCGTTTAACCACTGATTTATTGTGGCTTGTGTTGTTTGATCAATTGATTGCATTGAGCTGTATTTTAATTTAATATCTGGTGTTGAACAAAATTTCTTTAATGAAGTTTGGCGAAAGCGAAATAAATTTGCGGCCTCCAAATTTTATTTTGTTGAGGGTGTTGCTTTTAAGCTGCTTTTGTTTAATTTCACGCCCCGATACAATAATAAAGAAAATCCAGTATTAAACTGTGGCCACCGTAACTTTTTCGCAATATTGTGAAGTTACGACGCGTTTCTTTTAATTGAACCAAATACTAAACCAATGGAGCCATTCGTGATTTTGTTGCTCAAACAATCAAATTATGAAGGGCTCACGAAATAAAAAACAATTAGCATCAAATGAAAATATTAAAATTTGGGGGTACATCTGTTGGTAGTCCCGAGCGCATGACGAAGTTGTTGGATATCATTAATCCAAATGAAGAACAAATTGTGGTTTTGTCGGCCGTGTCTGGCACCACCAATAGTTTGGTAGAAATTGCCAATTATTTTTTAGCTGGAGACAAGAAGAAGGGAAGCGAGTGCGTTGAAAATTTGTATCAAAAATATAAGGATTTTGTTGTTGAGTTGTTGCCCGCCGCAGAATTTCAAGAGCAGGGAAACGAAGTAATTGATTATCACTTTGGCTTTTTGGCGGGGTTTGCCAACGATCTTTTTACGGCAATTGAAGAAAAAGTGGTGCTGGCTCAAGGCGAATTGTTGTCGACAACGCTTTACCATATTTATTTAAAATCTATCGGTGTACCTTCGGTTTTGTTGCCCGCATTGGATTTTATGAAAACTGATGACGACAATGAACCGGATATTCCTTTTACAACGAAGCATTTAATGCCGCTTTTAGCGCAGCATAAAGACAATAAATTATTTATTACCCAAGGATACATTTGCCGTAACAGTTTCGGGGAGGTTGATAACCTGCGCCGAGGCGGCAGTGATTATACGGCATCGTTGTTGGGAGCTGCAATAATGGCTGAAGAGGTTCAAATTTGGACCGATATTGACGGAATGCACAACAATGACCCCCGGATTGTAAAAGGTACAAAACCGATTGCGCAACTTTCGTTCGATGAGGCGGCAGAATTAGCTTACTTCGGTGCGAAGATCTTGCATCCGCAATCTGTTTTTCCGGCGCAGAAATATAAAATTCCGGTTCGTTTGCTAAACACAATGGAACCATCTGCATCGGGTACTTTGATTACTCACGATAGCGAAAAGGGAAAAATTAAATCTATTGCCGCAAAAGATGGTATTACAGCCATTCGCATTCAATCGAGCCGGATGTTGTTGGCTTATGGCTTTTTGCGTCGTGTTTTCGAAGTATTCGAACGCTATAAAACGCCTATCGATATGATTACGACATCGGAGGTTGCCGTTTCGCTAACCATTGATGAGGTTGGGAATTTGCCGCAGATTATCGAGGAGCTTGAAAGTTTTGGCAAGGTAGAAGTGGATACCAACCACAGTATTGTTTGTGTTGTTGGTGATTTCGGTTCGGAAAAGCATGGTTTTGCAAGCCGCGTTTTAGAGGGATTAAAGCACATTCCGATTCGAATGATTTCTTACGGTGGAAGCAACTACAATGTTTCGCTGTTAATTTTGAGCGAGTATAAAACGGAGGCTTTAAGAAGCTTGCACAATAGATTGTTTGAATAAATTGATTTATATTAGCGTTATGAATGAGGTATTTTTTTTAGTGGAAGAAAGTTTGGAGGGCGGCTATATAGCCAGGGCCCTTGGCGAATCTATTTTTACTGAGGCAGATAATATGGATGATTTGAAAATTAACATTAAAGAAGCCGTTCATTGTCATTTTGATGAAGATAAAATGCCGAAGATTATCCGCATTCATTCTGTTAAAGAGGAGCTATTAACCGTATAATGAAGGCACCTCGTGATTTATCAGCGACCGATCTAATTAAGATTTTAAGAAGATTTGGTTATGAAATAACAAGGCAAAAAGGCAGTCATATCCGGTTATCACTCGTGGTTGGAGAAACAACTCACCATGTCACAATTCCGAATCACAATCCTTTACGGTTGGGAACACTGATGTCAATTATTAATGATGTGAGTGACTTTTTAAAAGTTCCCAAAACCGATATCTTAAAGTAGATTATGCAAACAACAGGTAAAAAGCACCAATGATAACCAGCAGTCCAATCAGGAAATGGAAGGCGAGGAAAGTTTGAGGCAGTAAACCGTTTTTGTACTTTTTATACGAATTCAGTAATCCTATAGAAATGATTAAAATGATAAATATGGAGGCAATAATCTTCATTTGCGAATAAATAAGAAAAACAATGCAATCAAAAGCAGTACGATAAAAAATCGGACTTTTCCGTTGTACTGTTTCCGGGTAATTCTTCCGTGCTTTAAATCGAGATAGTTACCCAAATAAATCAGCCCAAAAAATAGAATTAAAAATATAATAAGAAATTTGAACATGTTCGCCGATAAAGATATATCAAAGTTTAGCAATATAGAAACGCCTTTTTATTATTACGATACCGATTTGCTGCAGAAAACACTGAGCACTTGTGCGCAGGCTGCAGCGCCTTATCAATTTCACATCCACTATGCACTGAAGGCAAACTTTAATTCGGTATTGTTGAACCAGATTAGGGAAATTGGATTTGGTGCCGACTGCGTAAGCGCCGGAGAGGTGAGGAGGGCCGTAGAAGTTGGTTTCGATCATAAAAAAATCGTATTTGCTGGTGTGGGTAAATCAGATAAAGAAATAAACGAAGCGCTTGATCTGGATATATTTTGTTTCAACGTAGAGTCGATTCAAGAATTGGAAGTCCTTAATGAGCTGGCCGCAGCTAAAGGAAAAACAGCACAGGTGGCCATCCGTATCAATCCGAACGTTGATGCGCACACGCACCACAACATTACTACGGGGTTGGATGAAAATAAATTCGGTATCAATTCATGGGACTTGCCAGAATGTGCCGATACCTTAAAACAGGCCCAAAACCTAAAGTTTGTTGGAATCCACTTTCATATCGGTTCACAAATTACCAACCTCGATGTGTATAAAAACCTTTGTGTAAGGGTAAACGAGTTCTGTACCTGGTTTGAAGATCGTGGTTTTGTGGTCGAAGTTTTAAATGTAGGCGGTGGCCTGGGTATTGATTATTACAATCCTGATAACCAGATTCCAGATTTTGAGTCTTATTTTAAAATCTTTGACGAATTTCTGGACGTTAAGCCAAACCAGGAAGTTCATTTTGAATTGGGGAGAGCGCTTGTTGGACAATCGGCCTCGTTAATTACCAGGGCTTTGTACATCAAAAACGGTAAGAAAAAGAACTTTGTCGTTTTGGATGCCGGAATGACCGAATTAATGCGCCCAGCTTTGTATCAAGCATACCATAAAATCGAGAATTTAAGTCGGAAGTCTCAAGTCTCAAGTCTCAAATCTCAAATCTCTTTTAAGTATGATATTGTTGGCCCGATTTGCGAAAGTACCGATTGCTTTGGTAAGGAAGTAGAACAGCCGGAATCGTTCAGAGGCGATATTTTCGCCATTCGCAGCGCTGGCGCCTATGGCGAGGTGATGGCATCAAAATATAATTTGAGGGATGCAATAAGATCGGTTTATAGTAACGAGTTGTAGAAACTTGTCCCTTTAACTACAGTCGAACGAAGTTTAACAAAGAAGTCAAGTTTTTGAAACTTGACTTCTTTTATTTGTGCTCCGTCTGAGCCTTTCGACTTCGCTCAAGATAAACTCAGCCGAAGCAATCTGATTAACGAAAGAGATTTCTCGGCTGCGCTCGAAATGCCGACTTACTTAGATTCTCAGCTGCGTGGGAATGATGATCGGCCGCGATCGTCCGTCTGAGCCGAGTCGAAGAACTGTTTAAGAGAAAAAAAGCCGTTAACCCAAAGCCTGCTCTAAATCTGCAATAATATCATCTACGTGTTCAAGCCCGACCGAGATCCGCAAAAGGTTTTTCGGGGTTTTGCTATCTGGTCCCTCAACCGAATAACGGTGCTCGATTAAGCTTTCTACGCCCCCTAAACTGGTGGCCTGGGCGAACAACCTCACCTTATTCACAACTTTGCTGGTTGCTTCTGCATCGCCTTTAACTAAAAATGACATCATACCGCCAAAATCTTTCATTTGTTTTCTGGCAATTTCGTGTTGCGGATGTGTTTCCAAACCGGGATAAAAAACGGCTTCAACCTTTGGATGATCAACGAGGAACTGTGCAACAAGGCGACCGTTTTCGCAGTGCCCCTTTATTCGGTAAGCCAATGTTTTAATGCTTCGGCAAAGTAAATAACAATCGAACGGAGAGGGAACAGCCCCACCAGTCTGTTGAATATTCTTAATCTTTTCCCAAAGTTCATCTTTCTTGGCAGTAACCAATATTCCACCCAAAATATCGCTGTGTCCGCCTAAGTACTTTGTGCTGCTGTGCATTACAATATCGGCACCCAGCAGAATTGGGTTTTGGAGAATCGGTGAGGCAAACGTGCTATCGCAGGCCAGGGTAATTTGATGCGCCTTCGCAATCTTTGCAATTTCCGCTATATCAGTAATCTTTAACAATGGGTTCGACGGGGTTTCAATCCAAATGAGCTGCGTGTTGGGCTTAATGCTCGCTTTTATCAGGTTTAAATCCGTTTGGTCGACAAAATCAAATTCAAGTATTTCATTATAAATAGTGAGCAACTGTTTTTTAATTCCCCAGTACATATCATCGGGCGCAATGATATGGCTACCGGGCCGCAGTGCTTGAAAAAGACTTAACCCGCAATTATTTCCCGATGCAAAAGCCGCAGCGTCTTCACCGTACTCTAATTTAGCTACAGTGTTTTCTAAAGCAGACCGGTTTGGGTTACTTACCCGGCTGTACATGTGCCCGCCCGGATAACCGCCATGTTCGTCGCGAAAAAATGTCGTCGATAAATTTATTGGCGGAGTTACATCTCCGGTGGTATTTTTTACAAGATTAGAGGCGTGAATAGCAAGGGTTTCGGGTTTCATGATGATTTATTCTTTTAATCGATTATTCGCGAGGCAATTTAATAATTCGCCGCTAATTTAAGCTTCGTAATTGTTTTGGCAAGATTTATGTAATCAGTTTCCCGAAATTAAAATTAAACTGAAATGAAAAGATTATTTATAGCTATCGCAATAGCATGTTCTACTTTAGTAATGTTACAGAGTTGCTCATCTACAAAGAACGCAACCACAGGCATTAACGGCGGCAGAGGTACAATAACCGGTACCTGGGTGTTAAACAATATAGCGTTAGACGGTTTGCCAGATCAGGCTGTACAAGGTTTATTTGGAGAAAAATCTTACAAATGCTTCGAAGGCAGTACCTGGAAATTAACAAACAGCGGAAATGGTTCTTACACGCTGCCTTCATCCAGCGAGTGCGGATCGGTAATGCAAACCATCTTTTGGTCGGCAACACCAGCTGAAGAAACCTTTCAATTTAAGAAAATATACGAAGGCGATAAAGTGAAGAACGTAACTGAGGGTTACCGTTTGGTGTTAACTCAGCTATCGAAAGGAAGCATGGTGATGAAATCGCCAATAGAATTCGGCGGAAAAACAGCTAACATCGTGTTAACTTTTTCTCCTGCTGCAAATTAATTATTATTGCCGTGTCAACGATACTTTGTCAGGCTGAGCGGAGTCGAAGCCCAATTTACCGGCCTTTCGACTCCGCTCAAGGTGACCATCGGCGTGACATGAATTTTTGACATAATACTAGCAAAAAGATAAAAAAGCACTTCTGAAAAGAGGTGCTTTTTTTGTTAATGACCAATGAACCAATGAACCAATGACCAATTAGCAGTTAGCAATTAGCAGTTAGCAATTGAGTCATCCGATGAAAATATGCGATATGCCGATATTCTTCGGACTACTTTAGTAAACCAATGACCAATAACCAATGACCAATAACCAATTAGCAGTTAGCAATTGAGTTATCCCATGAATATATGCGATATGCCGATATTCATCGGACGACTTTAGTAAACCAATAACCAATGAACCAATGACCAATGAACAAATGAACCAATGACTAGTGAACCAATGAACAAATGAACCAATGACTAGTGAACCAATGAACCAATGACCAATAAACCTTTTCCTTGTTTGTTACAAGAAAATGATTTTCAAATCCGCTCAATATCGTATTTTTGTAGAAAATAATCAGGAATGAATACAACTGAGCAAGTTGAAAAAATATTAGCTGATACCTCATTATCAACTGAACTACAAAACATAGCACAAAAAGTCCTCAGAAAAGAAAGAATTACATTTGATGAGGGCGTTTATCTTTACGAGCACGCAGAACTCGGCTACCTTGGGGTTCTCGCGAATTTCATCCGCGAGGAAAAACATGGCGATAAAACTTATTTCAACCGCAACTTCCATTTAGAGCCAACCAACCTTTGCGTTTACGACTGCAAGTTTTGCTCTTACTCTCGGCTAATCAAGCAAAAAGAAGAGGGCTGGGCATTAACGATGGATCAAATGCTCGACATTGTTAAAAAGTATGATAACGAGCCGGTGACGGAAGTTCATATTGTAGGTGGCGTATTGCCTCAATACGATATGGCCTTTTATTCGTCACTTTTTACCGCAATAAAGGCACATCGCCCTGAATTGCATGTAAAAGCGTTAACGCCGGTTGAATATCATTACATATTTAAAAAGGCGAAAGTAGATTACGCAACGGGCATGAAACTGATGAAAGAGGCAGGCTTACAATCGATGCCGGGCGGAGGTGCTGAAATTTTCCACGCCGAGATTCGCGATCAGATTGCCAAAGACAAGTGTACCGGCGAACAATGGCTGGCTATACATGAGGAATGGCATAAGCTGGGCATGAGAAGTAACGCTACGATGCTTTATGGCCACATCGAGAAGTTCTGGCACCGTGTGGATCATATGGAGAAACTCCGTAAGCTGCAAGATCAAACCGGTGGTTTTCAAACATTTATCCCGCTTAAATTCAGGAATCAGCACAACCAAATGAGCAATGTACCAGAATCATCTGTAATAGAAGATTTAAGAAATTACGCTATTGCCCGTATTTATCTTGATAACTTCGACCATATAAAAGCCTATTGGGCAATGATTAGTCGCGAAACCGCACAACTTTCGCTAAACTACGGTGTCGACGATATAGACGGCACTTTGGATGATACCACGAAAATTTATTCGATGGCTGGTGCAGAGGAGCAAACGCCCGCAATGAGCACCCGCGAACTGGTCAACCTGATTAAGCAAGTGGGCAGAAAAGCGATTGAAAGAGATACTTTGTACAACGTGGTAACCGATTTCGAAAATGTTGTTTTTGAAGAAGAACAAAAGCCACAATATTATAAGCTACCTGTAGTGAATTAATTATTGAATGAGTGAATTAACGAATGAGAGAATGACAGATTGAGAGAATGACAGCTTGAGTGAATGTTTACATGATGCTCTTCTGTTTGATATGCCTTCATTCAAAATTCAATAATTCAATAATTCAACAATTCAAAACTCATTCATTCAAAACTCATTCATTCAAAATTCACTCATTCAAAATTCACTCATTCAAAATATGAAGCAAATTTATATCATCCGCCACGGCGAAACGGAACTTAACAGACAGGGCATAGTACAGGGTAGAGGTATAAATTCTGATTTAAATGATACTGGCAGGACGCAGGCGGAGGCATTTTATCAAAAATACAAAGATGTATCCTTCGATAAAATTTATACTTCTTACTTAAAGCGAACCTGGCAAACCGTTCAAAGGTTTATAGACTCGGGTTTGCCCTGGGAAAAGGTTTCTGGACTGGATGAATTAGCTTGGGGAGTTTGGGAGGGAAAACCGAATACCGAAGAATCGAGAGAAGCTTTCCGTGAAATGCTTGAAACCTGGCAAAACGGCGATTACAGCGCTCATTTTGAAGGTGGAGAGAGCGTTCAGGATGTGTACGATCGCCTTAAAGCGCCGATGAATCTGCTGGCAAGCAGACCAGAAGAAGAAACGGTACTTGTATGTATGCATGGAAGGGCGATGCGTGTTTTCCTTTGTCTGCTGCTTGGCATGCCCCTGAAACAAATGACAGAATTTCCACACCAAAATACCGTGCTATACAAAATGGGCTTCGAAAATGGCAAGTTTTCCGTTCTCGAATTCAATAGCGCCATTCATTTAGATGGTTTAGTAATTGGGTAGATTGAATGTCATACTGAAGAACGAGGTATCTGTTTCTGGTTAGCAGCATTTTGGTTAAGATACTGCTAATTAATTCTTCAGTGCCATAGCTTGCAGATTCTTCCTGGCGTCAGAATGAAAAATAATTGAAATAAAATAACAGTAACACCTTGAATAAAATAAAAATATCGGCTGTTGCCTACACCAACACCAAAGCTTTTATATACGGAATAGCACATTCCGACATCATCAATAAAATCGATTTAAGTTTAGACATTCCGACCGATTGCGCAGCAAAGGTAATTAACGGTCAGGCAGATATAGGTTTGATGCCCGTGGCGGCTATTCCATTGGTGCCCAATGCAAACATCGTTGCCGACTATTGCATCGGGAGTGATGGCGCCGTAAACTCGGTGTTCATTTTTAGCGATGTTCCTGTAAATGAAATCAGAACGCTGCGCTTGGATTCTCATTCCCGCACGTCGAATAATTTGGGCAAGGTGCTGCTTAAATTCTTTTGGAAACAGAAAGTGGAATTTACCACCGATGTGAATGCAAAAACCGACGCCATCGTTTTGATCGGCGACCGAACATTCGGTAAAAAGAATGATTTCCCATTTGCTTATGATATGGGCGAAGAATGGAAAAACTTTACTGGGCTGCCGTTTATGTATGCGGCCTGGGTGGCCAATAAAGAGATTTCGCAAGCATTTAAAAACGAATTTAATGCCGCATTAAAATTTGGCCTCGATCACAGACAAGAAGTTCTTAAGAGCCTTCCTCAGACTGAAAATTTCGATTTGGAAGATTACTTATATCACAAACTGCAATTTGAGGTTACGGATGATAGACGAAAGGCGCTAAAACTATTTTTGGAATATATTGAGCAGCTTTAGTTAGACTTTTTACGAAATCTAATCTTAACTTAGTTTCAAATCTATTCGCCGGCATGTTTAATGAACTGAAAATTATACCTCTTGAATTGCTCGAAGCATATTGTTCGCAGGTTGATAATGACTTGGATCAAAAGTTCGAAAAGTTGAAGGATGCAGAGATTTCGACGGAATCGTTTGACTTTTATACCTCTGTGTCTTCCGTTTATTCAAGTAAAATTGAGGGTGAGGATATTGACTTGGATTCTTACATCAAGCATAAGCGGTTTGGAATAGAGTTTTTACCCGATTACACCAAAAAAATCGACGATTTATATTTTGCTTACGATTTTGCAAAGAACAACCCTTTAAATGCAGAAAATGTTGTTAAGGCACACGAACTACTGAGCAAGCATATTGTGGCCAAAAATTATCAGGGAAAGCTGAGAAATAGCAATATGTATGTTTCTACACCTGATGGTAGGATTGAATACGTTGCGGTTTCGCCGTTTAATCTTCGAGCAGAAATGGAGAAGCTTAACCATGATTTAGCCATCTTATTATCTGAATCGCTGAATATTAAAGAGGTTTTCTTTTTTGCGGCAATAATTCATCTGGTTTTTGTGAAAATCCATCCGTTTAATGATGGAAACGGTCGCACAGGTAGACTACTGGAGAAATGGTTTTTAGCTCAAAAGTTGGGAAATAAATCTTTGTTTTTACAGTCCGAAAAGATGTACTACCAAAACCATCAAGAGTACTATGGAAATTTGAGAGTTTTAGGGCTCGAATATGAAGAACTCGATTATAGCAAAGCATTGCCTTTTTTACTCATGTTGCCGCAGTCTTTTTAATAGAAACCAGTCCGACTGAGTTTTGCAATTGCCTATAACGAAGAGAAGTCAAGTTTAAAAAACTTGACTTCTCTATATTATGCTTTAAATTAAATGTTTAGTGACTTTTCATTTTTCCGGCTATGGTTTCCATTGCGCTTTTCAGTTTAGTTAACGCGCCGGCTATCGCCAAATCATAATTGGCTCCAAAACTGGTTACCGCCACCGGTTCTTTTCCGGCAACTCTTGCTTCAAGTAAACAGCGTTTATCTTCAAGGCCTTCTTTACTGCCATTTTCATCAGATAAGTGTACTTCCAAACGCATAATTAAATCGCTAAAACGACTTAAGGCATCTTTGATCTGATTTTGGATCTTATCGTCGTATTCCTGATGGATTGTTAAGTTTTTGTCGGTATTCAATTGAATCGTCATAGTAATTATATTAGATTAAGTATTTATAAATTAAACACACAATATAACAAAACGTTTGGAAAAAGGGTACATTAATCGCAAACGGCACGGGGTGAACTTTTTGATTGTTTAATCGTTTTTATAAATTTACAAATCGAAAAATCTCTCATTTTAAGATGTATCTCTGACTCAATAATTTCGTTTAGTCGACAAAGGCTTGATTTACTGTAATTATTTAAAACTTGTGAAACGCCTTCACCACTGAAACAGGATAACTGTTGGATGGTGATGGAGAAATTCATAGGATTTTATACACCGTGTTCAAGGATTTCTCCTCCGTAGGAGCTCCTGCGGAGCGCTACGGTCGAAATGACGATCGGTTCCGGGTCCGAATCGTCATTTCGTAAGCCCTGGTAATTGGTGCTTGGATTTGGTAATTCGATTAAACGCTAACAATCTTTCAACTTTTCAACAAAACAGCAATAGAACGCTTAATCGTGTTATCTTTATAGCTTTTGCAAATTAATTTCAGTTTTGGCTAAAAACACGAATAAAGAAACCCCGTTAATGCAGCAATACAATGCCATAAAGGCAAAGTATCCGGGTGCACTTTTACTTTTTAGGGTTGGCGATTTTTACGAAACCTTTGGCGAAGATGCCATTAAAACCGCACAAATTTTGGGCATCGTGTTAACCCGTCGCGGCACTGGCCCTAATGGCGGCGCCTTAGAATTGGCTGGTTTTCCGCATCATTCCCTCGATAATTACCTCTCAAAACTAGTTAGGGCTGGACAGCGCGTCGCGATTTGCGATCAGCTGGAAGATCCGAAGGCCACAAAAACCATCGTAAAACGCGGTGTAACCGAATTGGTAACACCCGGTGTGGCCTATGGCGATAACATTGTGCATCAAAAATCGAACAATTATCTGGCATCGGTTTTCTTTGACAAAGCACTTATCGGCGTATCCTTTCTTGATATTTCAACCGGCGAATTTTTGATCGCTCAGGGAAACAGCGATTATATTGATAAGCTTTTGCAGGGTTTTAAACCCACGGAAGTAATTTTTCAAAAATCGAAACGGCAGCTTTTCTCCGAGCACTTTGGCGATCGGTTTTATACCTTTGGTTTAGATGAGTGGCCTTACACTTCAGATTATGCCGAAGAAACCCTCACCAAGCACTTCGATGTAACGTCGCTAAAAGGCTTTGGAATTGAGCGCCTGCAAAGTGGAATTGTAGCTGCAGGCGTTGTTTTACATTATTTGGGCGAAACGGAACACCGCAATTTACAGCACATTACGTCCATTAGCCGGATAGAGGAAGACCGTTTTATGTGGTTAGATCGGTTTACCATCCGTAACCTCGAGCTGGTAAACTCTCCAAACGATAACGCAGTTACCTTGTTCGATATTTTAGACCACACCTGCACGCCAATGGGCGCCAGGCTGCTTCAAAAGTGGATCATTATGCCGCTTAAAGAACTCAAGCCCATTCAGGAAAGACTCGGTATGGTCGATTTTTTTGTTAAAAATAAAGCGCTTGCCGATGAGTTTCTTGCCAACATTAAACAAATAGGCGATTTAGAGCGGCTCATATCAAAAGTGGGTTTGCAACGTGTAGGTCCGAGGGAATTGGTCGCTTTAAAAAGAGCCTTAACCCATATTGAGGCCGTTAAAAAACTTGCCGCCGATTCAAAAAATCCGTTCCTAATTAAAATTGCCGATCAGTTGAACCCCTGTTTACCTATTCGCGAAAGAATAGAACGCGAACTTCAGCCCGATCCTCCGGCGGTATTAATGAAGGGTAACGTGATCAACGACGGAATTGACGCCGATTTAGACCGCTTACGCAAAATTGCTTTTGGAGGCAAGGATTTTTTGGTTCAAATTCAAAAACGCGAATCGGAGGCAACAGGTATTCCATCGCTCAAAATCTCCTTCAACAACGTTTTTGGGTATTATCTGGAGGTTACACACACGCATAAAGATAAAGTTCCCGAAGGCTGGATTCGAAAGCAAACCCTGGTTAATGCAGAGCGGTACATTACGCCCGAACTAAAGGAATACGAAGAGCAAATTCTGGGCGCCGAGGAGAAGATTCAGGCGATAGAAATTCGGCTTTACAATGAGCTGATGTATGAAACAGCAAGTTACATTAAGCCCATTCAACTCGATTCGTTCCTGATTGCGCAACTCGATTGCCTGTTGTGCTTTGCGCAGCTCGCCGAAAAGAACCATTATGTTCTGCCGAGCGTAAATACAAGTAAGGCGCTCGATATTAAGGGCGGGCGGCATCCGGTTATCGAAAAGCAGTTGCCCGTGGGCGAAGAGTACATTACAAACGATGTGTACCTTGATGCCGATTCCCAGCAGATTATTATGATAACGGGGCCGAACATGGCCGGTAAATCGGCAATTTTGAGGCAAACCGCCCTGATTGTCCTCATGGCCCAAATGGGAAGCTTTGTGCCCGCAAAGACTGCTGATATTGGTTTAGTTGATAAAATCTTTACCCGCGTTGGTGCGTCAGACAATATTTCATCGGGCGAAAGTACCTTTATGGTGGAAATGAACGAGACGGCCAGTATCCTGAATAACATATCAGATAACAGTTTGATCTTGCTGGATGAAATTGGCCGCGGTACCAGTACTTACGATGGCATTTCCATTGCCTGGGCCATAGCAGAATTTCTGCACCAGCACCCAACATCGAGGCCAAAAACCTTGTTTGCAACGCACTATCACGAGCTGAACGAATTGGCGAACACTATGCCGCGGATCAAGAATTTTAACGTTTCTGTTAAAGAAATGACGAATAAAGTAATCTTTTTGCGGAAACTCGTTCCAGGTGGAAGTGAGCATAGCTTCGGGATCCATGTGGCCAAAATGGCCGGGATGCCGCCGAAACTGATTGGCAGAGCGAATGAGATTTTGAAAAAACTGGAGATCGATCGAACCGAGGGGCAAAGTATTAAAGATAGTATAAAGAAGGTTCAAAACCAGGCTTACCAATTGCAGATGTTCGCTATTGATGATCCGGTATTGGTTAAGATTAGAGACACGCTGAACAATTTAGACGTTAATGCGCTAACACCGGTTGAAGCGCTGTTGAAATTGGATGAAATACAACGATTGATCAAAAATTAGAAAACGCTAAAAGGTTT
>Ga0308165_1002651_pt1 | contig 20755 bp, 15 predicted proteins | sample PhyWR2_FD_201032 | JGI IMG/M metagenome (GOLD analysis project Ga0308165, IMG submission 201032) | Phyllosphere microbial communities from UC Gill Tract Community Farm, Albany, California, United States - DLSLW.R2 | ecosystem: Host-associated > Plants > Phyllosphere > Unclassified | place: USA... | reverse complement strand
AAGTTGGCTGCAGTTAGTTTAATTTCGGGTTCATCGGACTAGCGACGCTCACGCCCACCAAACAAAATCCCACAGCCTGTGCACATAAATGGTTCAAGGAATATAAGCATTCGCGAACACGGCAGGAAACTCAAGTCTACTCTATTCGGGATTCTTGTCAAAGCCTTTGCATCAAAATCTCGCGGTATTTTCACTCTGCGGCAGGTGTCAATTTTTCATGCGCGCGCGGCAACATCCGTGCACTTCAAAATACTGCGCCAAACCGTTTCTGGCAGATCAATGTTTGGTCAGAGCGGAAAGGAAATTGCAGCGCGTGCATGGATGCACGCGCGCAAGAAAAAGAAAATCCGGAGAAGATTCAGATGGAAATCAGGAGGCGCTCAGAACAGTTTTTCCTGCGGCGCGAGGGCCTCGTCGAGAACGCCATGCATGGAGGCGATGCTTTGCTTCCACTCCGCCACCGTCAGGCCGGCGAAGGAACCGTCGCCGCCCGGTTGGGTGGATAGCAGTTCGGCGGCGATGCCGAGCGCAGCCATCACGGCGATGCGATCGTTGCCCTTGATCTTGCCAGTGTCGCGGATCGCGCACATTTTCTCATCGAGGTAAGCCACCGCCTGGCGCAGCGTCGCTTCTTCATCTTCCTTGCACACCAGCGTGTAGGCGTGGCCCATGATTGAAACGTTGAGCTGCATCACGCGGTCTCCTCTTCATTGTCGACCAGCGTCGGCGTCGAAACGGCGACCGGAAGTTTGTCCAGCAGGGCGGCGACGCGCTGGTGGGCCTCCTCCATGCGCTGCGATAACTCGGTATTCTCGGTGGTCAGGGCCGCAACGTGAAGACGCAGGTCGGCGTTTTCACGGCGCAAGGATTGCGTCATTGCAGCGAGTTGCGCGACTTTCTCTGAGAGTTGGTGGAATTCGGAGCTCATGGCCTCAACTGTAGTGCAAAAGATGTGCGCCATTATATTCTGTTGGCGGCGTCCGGCACGACAAATAGCGCGACGGTTGCAGAAGGTTACAGAATTCCCGGCGTGATGTTGCAACGTCGCCGATCGTCCGCGTCAAAACTGAATGATTTGTTGTCAGAGGATTAATCGTACACGGCTGGCGCCGATGACCATCGGTTGCTCGTCCCGTTCGGATGCTGCTGAGTCGGCAAACACTTCTGCATTCCGAGAGGAGTCGGAGATGACTTCAGCCTCCGCGTGCTTGCCCCATGCGGTCGGCGATTTCATTCCAGAGATGCATCGCGACATAGGCGCGCCACGGTCGCCAGATTTCCGCACGGCTTTTCTGATGCGACAGTTTGAGCAAGGAAGGATCGCGTTCGATAATCGCCTGCATCAGCACGAGATCGGAAGCGGGCCAGGCATCGGCATCGCGCCAAGCGCGCATGGCGACGTATTCGACCGTCCACGGGCCGATGCCGGGCAAGCCGAGCAAGGCCTTGCGCAGGTCGGCCTTGTCGGCTTCAGGATCGTCTACCGGTACGTCGCCTCGCGCCACCGCATGAGCAAAACCCTGCAGCGCCGCGACGCGTTTGCCGGGCATGCCGATCGCCGTGAGATCGACTGCCGCCAGCGCATCCGGCGTCGGAAAGCGCCATGCGGTTGCGGCATGCGCGTGGCCTTCGATCGGTTCACCGGCGCGTTCGACCAGCCGACCGACGATGGTGGTCGCGGCTTTCACACTGACTTGCTGGCCGACGATGGTGCGCACCACCAGTTCGAACGCCGACCACGCACCGGGCACGCGCAGGCCCGGTGCCGCCTTCAACAGCGGCGCCAGCCAAGGGTCGGTCGCCAGGTGTTTGCGGATGCGTCTGGTATCCGTCTGCAGATCGAACATGCGGCTCAGGGGCGCGACCATCGCATCGGCGTGACGGCTGGCCTTGCCGCCGATCACGGCGACCAGGCAATCCTTGTCGGGGTGACGCGACACGGCCAGCGTCCCTTGGTCGCCGTTCCAGTCGATGGCGCGCAGGTAGACGCGGTCTTCCACCGCTTCCACGCCAGCCGTGGCGCGTCCTCCGAAGAAGCGCAGCAGACGTTCCCAGTCCAGTGGAGGCTGGAACGGCAATTCACGAACGGCAGCGGACGGGGACTTGGGGGCGGGCATGTTTGTACGAGGGGATTTAGCGGGGGTCTGGAAGCACGATCATATATTGCTTCGCCTGCGCCTACACGAGGAGAGGGAATTTGCTGATCGCGCTGCACGTTCGTCAGCACAATAATGACGTGGCGCATATGTGTGCGCTTATCGCCACCGGAGAGAAAAGTGAACGCCACTAGCCAAGACGCCATCGCGTTACTGAAATCGGATCACAAGGAAGCCAAGGAACTGTTCGAAGAATATGAAAAGAAAAAAGACCACGCCAGCGATGAACAAAAAATGGAAATCGCAAGAGAGGTCTGCGGTGCATTGCTGATCCACATGGAAATCGAAGAAAAGATTTTCTACCCCCGCGTTCGTCAGAAAATTGACGACAACGACCTGATGAATGAAGCCGAGGTCGAGCATGAAGGCGCCAAGGAGTTGATCCGCCAACTCGGCGAGCTGAAGCCTGGCGACCCGATGTTTGATGCGAAGATCAAGGTGTTGGGCGAACAGATCGATCATCACGTTGAAGAAGAGGAGGGCGAAATGTTCCCCAAAGCAGAAAAAACGGGTATCGATCTCGACGCTCTTGGCGCTGAGTTGCTGGCAGCGAAAAACCGGATGCGCGCAGAACATGGCTTGCCTGCCGTGCCTGCCTGAGCGCCTTTGCAGCAAGCTCGCCTGACCATTCATGGCGCCAGCGCCTGCCGACGTCGATCAAGCTCTGAAATCCGCCTTCGGGCGGATTTTTCATGTGTCGCTGGAAACGAAAAGCCTAAACACCTTCTCGTTTAATAGAAAAATTTTACCGCGCACAGACATTCTGATGAGTATAATGTTTTCAAAGCAAAGACTTGATGCTATGCCGCGAGAGCGGATCTGTTCGGGGGGACAATCGATGATTTCATTTGCAACTGCGCCATTCCTGGGCGCAACCTTGGCAGCGCTGTGCCTGGTGCTGGCTGGTTTGGTGTTTATTTTTCAGCAAGTCGTTGCTGAGCGACGTTACGTGCGGTTGCGTGCCGAGTATGAAGCGCGCCGGGCGGCTTATTTTGCGGCGGAGTTGCCTGCCCCTGAGGCGGGCGACGATCTGCGCATTGTGGATGAAAGCGTCGTGCGTTGCTGATTTTTGAGTAATTCTTCGATGTAATCCATTTGCGGGAATCTCCCCCGGTTTAGCTTGCAAGCCAAACCGGCTCGTCCGGCGCGAAGCTGTGCTTCACGCAATCCCGGACTCCCCCCGCGTCCGTACCGGACGCGGATTCGATCTCTCTGCGCATTACCAATACAAAAGGCCACCCTCGCGGGTGACCTTTTGTATTGGTGGTGGGCCGGCGGGAATCTCCCACGGTTTGGCTTGCAAGGCAAACCGGCTCGCCCGGCGCGAAGCTGTGCTTCACGCAATCCCGGACTCCCCCCGCGTCCGCACCGGACGCGGATTCGATCTCTCTGCGCATTACCAATAAAAAAGGCCACCCTCGCGGGTGACCTTTTGTATTGGTGGTGGAGCCGGCGGGAATCTCCCACGGTTTGGCTTGCAAGCCAAACCGGCTCGTCCGGCGCGAAGCTGTGCTTCACGCAATCCCGGACTCCCCCCGCGTCCGTACCGGACGCAGATTCGATCTCTGCGCATTACCAATAAAAAAGGCCACCCTCGCGGGTGACCTTTTGTATTGGTGGTGGAGCCGGCGGGAATCGAACCCGCGTCCGCAAGCACTCTACAGACAGTTCTACATACTTAGCGCTGCCATTTGGTTTAACCCGAACGACGCGGACGCGCACGCTTCGTTAAGGCGAGTCACCTTAGATTTAGCCTTGAACCAAGTGACCCGATTCAAAGCGATTCCTTGTAAATGACTCTACTGCTGTTTTACCAGCCTACCCCAAGGAAGAAGTAGTGTAGAGCAAGCGGGTATTAAGCCGCTTGTGCGTACGAGTTATCGTTTGCAGTTATATCTTGTCTGATTGTATTTACGAGGTAGTCAGTCCTCGGTATGCCCTGCGCTGCTTTGCAACCCACGTCGAAACCAAGTCGGCCCCATGCAGACTTGCATTATAACTCAGTGTGGGGGCGGCTCGCCGGATTATCAAGAGCCCGTGCACGCTGTCCCCACCGTTGCCGCCCGCCTATTGCTGCAGGCTTAAGTCGACCCGGCTGCCCTGGCCTTTGTCCTTGATGCCTTCTGCCGTGAGCTTGGGCGCGATCAGGAAAATACGGTCGGCCGAGATGATGCTCTGATCCTGCAGATAATTGCGCACCACGTCCGCGCGGCGCTGGGCCAGGTTGCGCAGGTCATCTTCAGTGACCGGCGTGTTGTCGACGATCAGCTTCTGCATTTCTTCCGGCGGCAGGGACTTTGCAAGGCCGACCATGTTGCGCGGCTTCTTGAATTTCTCGTCCTTATAGACCTTCTCCATGTACTTGGCGCGGTCGGCGTCGCTGAGGCTGTTGTCCTTGCCGGTCGGCTGGCCTTCTTTTTCGATGACGTCCTTGCGTTTCAGCGCGCGCATCTTGCGATTGAGGACTTCCTGGCGCAGGCCGGCGTCGTCGACGGCCGGATCGGCGCGGCCCATGACGTCGATCTTGAGTGCCGGACGCTGGTGCAGGGCGTAGCCGAGCGTGTCGAGCTTCTTGCGGATGTCGGCGGTGATCTCGGACGAGCCCGGCTCGAATTCGATGTAGCTGAGCTCGGTGTCGCCGCCGCCGCTGCCGAACATCGAACTGATGAGCGCGAACGGCGAGGTGACGGCTTTCACGATCAGGTTGACGAAGACGCGCATGATGATGCCGCCGATCGAGAACTGCGGATCGGAGAGTGAGCCGGAAATCGGCAGGTTCAGATTGATGGTGCCGTCACGATCCTTCAGCAGCGACACTGCCAGCATCACCGGCAGCTTGGTGACGTTGGGGCCGTCAACATGGTCGCCGAAGGTCAACTGCTCAATGCGCACGTCGTTTTGCGCCACCAGCTTGTCATTCTCGATCTTGTATTGCACGTCCATGGACAGTTTTCCCTTGGTGATCGGGTAGCCCGCGTATTTGGCCGAGTAGGGCGTCAGGCGAGGCAGCTGGACGCCGTTGGCGCTCGCCTTGATGTCGAGGAACATCGGCTTGAACAGGGGATTGAGCGCGCCCGAAATCTGTAGCGGCGCATCGTTGTCGACCTTGCCGCGTAAATCGATGGTGGCCGGTTGCGGCTTGTCGGAGGCGATGCTGCCGATGGTTCCGCCCATGCCGGTCATGTTGACCGTGTAGTTGGGCTTGACGAAGTTGTCGGTGAAGTTGATGTTGCCGCTTTGCAGGACGGTCTGACCGATGCGGATCACCGGCGCGTTGGGATCGGGTGCGGCGGGCGTGACGGGCGCGGTCGAGGTGGTGGTCTTGGCGACGGTGGTCGACGGCTTGTCTGCGCCGGTTTCTGGTGCGGTGACAGAGCTGCGCGGCGCCTCCTTGGAGACCACGATGTCTTGCAAGTTGAGTTTGCCCTGGTCGGACAGGATGGCGCGTGCGTAGAAATCGGATAGCGCGATTTTTTCCAGTGTGACCAAGGGCTTGCCGCCGATCTTGGCGTTGACGCCTTGCAGGTTCAGCGTACGCCAACGCAGGAAGTCGCTCGACGTGAGCTTGTCCAGCACACGGAAATTGTTGAGGCTGGCCGAACCATTGTATTGCAGCGCCAGTGCCTGCTTGTTGATCGGCGGCGTCAGCGCCAGCTTGCCCTTGGTGCTGAGCGTGCCGCTGGCCAGCGTGACGTTGAGGTAGTCGGTGAAATAGGTCTGGAACGGTGCGATCGGCAGGTTCTGTGCATCCAGTGCAAGGTCCACCGTTTTGAGCTGGGGCGCGGCCTGGCCGGTCACGGACAGCTTGCCGTTCTTGTTCAGCGTTGCCTGCAGCGACAGCTTGCTGGTCTGGTCGAGCTGGCTGGAGAGGTTGTCCGCTTTGAGATCGAGGCCTTCGATGCGTAGCTTCTGCGCCGGCGTTACGCCATTGTCTTCATAGGAGATATTACTGTTGCTGATCGACAGGTTGCGCAGACGCGCTTGCCAGGCGGTGGCGGCGGTGTTGGAGGCGGGCTTCCGGGCCGGAGCGGCAGATGCGGCAGGTTCTTTGGCCGGCTCGCTGACCGTCGCAGGTTTGTTCCCCGGTACCGCCAGCAGGTCTTGCAGGTTTAATGCACCCTTGGCATCGCGGCGCAGATCGCCGTTGAGGCCGACCACGCGGAAGGCATCCGCTTCGGCTTTGCGGCCTTGGAGATCGATGCTGGCGTTGTCGAGTGCGATGGTTTTCGCGCCGATGACGCCGGTGGCGGATTTGGTCTTGGGAGACAGCTTGAGGTCGGCGATTTCCATGCCCAGTTTGCCGAGCTTGACCTGACCGCCGGCAACCTGCACCTCCGTGCTGCCTGACACTTGGCCGCTCAGCACGCCGTTCAAAGAGCGGTTGAGGTAGTTCTGATAGCCGCTCAGCTGGATTGCCTTCAAGGTCGCCGTGCCGTTGACGTCGCCTTTGATCGGAGCCAATGCACCGGTAAAACCGATTTCACCCTTGCCGTTTTCGGTGAGCGACAGCGCAAGTTTGGCGGGCTTGGCGTCGGCCAGCGTGGAGACTTCTTCCGCATCGACAGTAATCTTGTCGAGATGAACGGTCTGGCGCGGCGACGCGTTGGCGTCGTCGGTCCATTGCACGCTACCGTCGCGCACCAGCAGTTTGCGGATGGTAATGGCCGGGGCAGCGGCTTCCGTCGCCTCGGGCTTGGCTTCGGTTGCGGGTATTGTCGTTGCCGTAGTCGGTTTCTTGGCAACGGCAGCAGATTTGGCCCGGGCGTCGGTCTTGCCGATGCGCGTCCAATTGATTTCGCCACGGGCATTCATGTCGGCCCAGACCTGCGGCTTGTCGATGGCGATCTGGTCGATCACACCGCTCAGTTTAAGCAGGTCGAGCTTGTTGATTTTGGCGGACACCGAGCCGATCTTGACGAGCGGCGCGGCATTTTTTTCCTGCACCGAAATGTCGGCCAGTGTGAGATCGCCGTCGAGGCCGATCTGTGGCTTGTCCTTGTCACGGCTGAAAGTCAGGTCCAGTTGCGTGGAGAGCTTCGCGCTTTCCAGCTTGACCGGCAACGCGACTGGCGAGAATGGCAAGTAACTGGCGACGTCCAGTTTGTCGATGTCGACTGCCAGTGTGGTGTCGAGCGAACTGGCGAAGGGTTTGCTACGTCCCTTGAGCGAGAACGGCGTGCCGTTGACCGTCATTGACAGCACGGGTTGCACGAAGGTATCGATGTTGCGCGGCAGGTTGGAGACGAAGGGTACGCCGATGTTCAGCGAGCGAATGTCGATGGTCTTGCCGCTGACCCTGTCGTCGAACAGGATGGCGCCATTTTGCAATTGCACATTGGCCAGCGAAAACAACGTCTGGCCTTCGCTCTTCGGCATCGCCAGCACGCGGTCGATGATGTCGGAGAAGTTGTAGCGGCCGATGCCCTCAGCGTTCAGCCGCACGACGTGGACCTTGGGTTCGACCAGCTGGATTTCGTCGAGGATGGCGGCCAGGCGCAGCACGGAAGTGGACGATGCGTTGACGACCAATTCCTTGGCGCTGAATGCCGCGGTCTTTTGGTCCGGTTCGTACAGCGTGACGTCATGCACGCGCAATGCCAAGAGGAAGGGATTGAAACTGAGCTCGCCAATGTCGAGCTTGCGGCCGATCTTTTCCTGCGTCTGTTCGATCGCGATTTTCTTGACCAGCGACGGCAGTGCGAGCCAACTGGCCAACGCCAGCAGAAGCAGCAACACGATGGTGTACGCGGACCAGCGCAAGGTGCGCAGCTGCCAGGCCGGACGGGGATGATTGGTCATGATCGGTTCCTCGTGAGGAAGGTCGCCTGCGCCAGCGGCATGCGCCTTCGTTTAATTGTATGGCCGGTGCCGGAAAGGCGCCGACAGGTAACTCAATTAGGGCAACGACGGTTGCGGTTATTGCAGTTATTGCGGTTTGATCAGATCCAGCAAATGCAGAGGGTCGTGCAGCAATGCATCTGCTTCCCAGGATGCCGGCGCGACATGACCGCAATAGCCCCACGCGGCGGCGATGGTCTGCATGCCGGCGGCGCGTCCGGCCTGGATGTCGCGCAGATCGTCGCCGACGTACCAGCATTCGTCCGCCGCCAGTTGCAACCGGCTCGCGGCTTCATACAGCGGTGCCGGATGCGGCTTGGTGTGCGGCGTGGTGTCGCCGGAAACCACGCATCCCGCATGGCCCAGGCCGATTTGTGGCACCAGCGGGTCGGTGAAGCGCGACGCTTTGTTGGTGACGATGCCCCAAGCCAGTCCGCGCGCTTCCAGCTGCGTCAGCAGATCGGAGATGCCATCAAATAGTTTGCTTTTGACGACCAGCTTGGCTTCGTAATTGTTGAGGAAGCGCACCCGCAGGTCTTCATATTCAGCGTCATCAGGCTTGACGCCGAAAGCCGCGCCGATCAGGCCGCGCGCCCCGGCAGACGCCACTGGACGCAGCTGTTCATAAGGTGTCGGTTCGAGGCCGCGCTCGGCGCGCAACTGGTTGACGGCTTCGGCCAGGTCGGGAGCCGTGTCGGCGAGCGTGCCGTCAAGGTCGAACAGGATGGCGCGGGGTGTTTTCAATGGCATGGTCGGCAGAGTGAAGGCGCTTGAAACAACAGAGGAAGCTGTTGCGGTCTGCCGGCGAGGTCCGCTGCGGAACGCCGCCGGCTATCGAGTATCGCAGACACGCGGTCAGGACAGGGGCTTGCGACACGCCACCATGTAATTGACGCTGGTGTCCTGGTTGATCGAATACAGCTTGGTCAACGGATTGTAGGAGAGACCCTTGAATCCATCGAGCTCCAGTCCGGCTTCGCGAATGAAGCGCGCCAATTCGGCCGGCGTGATGAACTTGGCGTAATCGTGCGTGCCCTTGGGCAGCATGCGCAACAGGTACTCCGCGCCTAGGATGGCGAACAGGTAAGCCTTGGGATTGCGGTTCAGCGTGGAAAAGAACACGTGGCCGCCCGGTTTCACCATGGCCGTGCAAGCGCGCACGATGGAGGCGGGATCGGGGACGTGTTCCAGCATTTCCATGCAGGTGACGACGTCGAACTGGCCGGGTTCGCGCGCGGCCAGATCCTCGGCGGCAATTTTTTCGTAGCGCACCTGGACGCCGGACTCCATGCCGTGCAGGTCGGCGACCTTCAGCGCTTTTTCGGAGAGATCGATGCCCGTCACCCGGGCGCCTTTGCGGGCCATGGATTCGGCCAGGATGCCGCCGCCGCAGCCGACATCGACTACGCTCTTGCCGGATAGCGCGGCGCGGGCGTTGATCCATTCCAGCCGGAGCGGATTGATTTCGTGCAAAGGACGAAATTCGGAAGTAGGGTCCCACCAACGATGGGCGAGATCGCTAAATTTTTGCAGTTCTTGAGGATCGGCATTCATAGGCTGAATGATAGCCGAAGCCACCGGATGCTGTTCGCCACAAAGCAAATTTCCATAAAAAAACCCCGCCGAAGCGGGGTTTTTCTCGATTGAAAATCGCGTGTCGGTATTACTTGTTACGTGTACCAACGACTTCGATTTCAACGCGGCGGTTCTTGGCGCGGCCAGCTGCAGTTTTGTTGTCTGCGACTGGTTGCGATTTGCCCTTGCCTTCTGTGTAGACGCGGTTAGCTTCGACACCCTTGGAAACCAAGTATGCCTTGACCGATTCAGCGCGGCGGACGGACAGTTTTTGATTGTAGGCAACGGAGCCGACGGAGTCAGTGTGACCAACAGCGATGATGACTTCCAGGTTCAGACCCTTCAGGTTTGCAACCAGTTCGTCCAGTTTGGACTTGCCGGCTGGCTTCAGGACTGCCTTGTCGAAGTCAAAGAACGCGTCAGCAGCGTAAGTAACTTTTTCCGATGTCGGAGCGGCTGCTGCAGCGGCAGCTGGAGCAGCTGGGGCAGCGGCTGGAGCAGCAGCTTGAGCAGGAGCTTCTTCGCATGGGCCGTTGACAAACGCTGTTTGCCAGCACAGGCCGAAACCGCTGCGAGTAACGACGTCACGGCTGTCTTGCAGGTACAGGCTGTTCGGACGAACCTTGATGTCCTTGATTTCCTGTGCGGTCGCAGACAGAGCGATGGCTGCGGACGCAGCAGCGAAGACGAGTTTTGCTAATTTGTTCATGTTTCTCCTCTCGGGTGAGATATCCGCAGATAAACTGCGCTACAAAATTACGACATCAAAAAAACGAATAATATCATGTGTTCAGGTCGTTACATGCCCCACTTTGCAGGAGGGCGTGCAATGAACTTAGCCGCCATTCTGCCACAGGCTGGTGCAATCAGCGAACGTTGCCAAATAGTCCAATCAACGTTTTTAGCACTCTGTTGTTTTTTGGTAACAAGACGTTTACCTTCACAAAGTGCCGCACTCCGTTGCCAAAAATGCCAACTTTTGGCTAAAAAACCTTATTTTTCATGCCCTTGCACGTGAATAACCACACGGCGATCCGGTGATAGGCAGCTTGCCAATTTCCTGGCGGGAAGATTTTGCCCGCATTGCGCAATCGGTTCATTGTTGCCGGCGCCAACGATTTGAATCGGTGCGGCAACATTCCTGCTCTTCAAAAAAGCGGCCACGGCTTCTGCTCGTTTGACGGCAATTTTTTCATTATGTTTCCGGGCGCCAATCCGATCGGCGTGGCCGGTGACGACAATGGCGTCAATTTTCCCGCAGATCGGCAGTTTCTCGACAACTTGTTCTTGAATCCGTTGTTGCGCCGCTTTGTTCAGCGCCGTCTTGCCGGAGCCGAATGTCTGGCTTTCGCCGAGCGTGACGCTGAAATCGCAGCCGGCGCCGTCGGCTGATGTGGGCACGCTCGTGGTGACTGCCGCCGGATTGCTCACCAGGGCGGGCGCGATCGGACTGGTGATGGGCGGCGCCAGGTCGCCGTCGCAGCCGGTGAGGGAATCCGCAGGCGTCCAATAGCCGGTGCGCCAGCACAGGCCATACTGGCTGCGCGCAACGCTGCCCTGGTTGTCCTGGCCGTAGGCGGCGGTCGCTGTCGCTGCAACATTGGCAGTGCCTTGGGCGTGAGCGGAAAGGGCGACGCCGAGCAGAAGGCCGATCAGGCCGGAAAATGTAGAGGTCATATTAATTAGCGGTTGCGACGACGTGTGGGGCAGGCTGCACCGTCGCGGCTTGCCTGGAGGAAATGTACTTGCGCTGCGATTTCCCGATGCGTCATTTTCTTCGGAAGGCTCGCATTTTAATCATAATCAGCGGATTTGCCCGTATTTGTTTGTGGTCGCGGCTGCATATTGCCGGGGAGCTAAAACCGGCGCTGCAAAGGCTCGGCGTGCTAGAATGCTTCGTTTGTAGTCGCTGCCCGTAATGAACAGGTTCCGGGCCTGATTTAACCACTCAAATCAATACCTCTCGACTCGCCAATGGATCAATTCGCTAAAGAAACCATCCCCATTTCCCTTGAAGAAGAGATGCGCAAGAGCTACCTCGATTACGCCATGAGCGTGATCGTCGGACGTGCTCTGCCGGACGTGCGCGACGGCCTGAAGCCGGTACACCGCCGCGTGCTGTTTGCGATGCATGAAATGAACAACGTCTGGAACCGCCCGTTCGTGAAATGCGCGCGCGTGGTCGGTGAAGTCATGGGTAAATACCACCCGCACGGCGACGCGTCGATTTACGACACGCTGGTGCGCATGGCGCAGGACTTTTCGCTGCGCTACATGCTGGTGGACGGGCAGGGCAATTTCGGCTCGATCGATGGCGACGGCGCTGCCGCGATGCGTTACACGGAGTGCCGCCTGGACAAGATCGCCAACGAACTGCTGGCCGACATCGAGAAGGAAACCGTCGATTTCGATCCCAACTACGATGGCAAGGAAAAAGAACCGTCGGTGCTGCCGACTCGCATCCCCAACCTGCTGATCAACGGCTCGTCCGGTATCGCGGTGGGCATGGCCACCAATATTCCTCCGCACAACATCACCGAAGTCATCAACGGCGCGCTGCATGTGCTGTCGAATGCCGACTGCACAATTGACGAGCTGATCGAACTGATTCCGGCGCCGGACTTCCCGACCGGCGGCATCATCTACGGCGTGTCCGGCGTGCGCGATGGTTACCGCACCGGCCGCGGCCGCGTGGTGATGCGCGCCAAGACGCACTTTGAAGAGTTCGGTCGCGAAGGCCGCACGGCGATCATCGTCGACGAGCTGCCGTACCAGGTCAACAAGAAGGCTTTGCTCGAGCGTATCGCCGAGCTGGTGCGCGACAAGAAGCTGGAGGGCATTTCCGACCTGCGCGATGAGTCCGACAAGTCGGGCATGCGCGTGGTGATCGAACTCAAGCGCGGTGAAGTGCCGGAAGTCGTCCTCAACAATCTGTACAAGCAGACCCAGTTGCAGGACACCTTCGGCATGAATATGGTGGCGCTGGTCGATCGCCAGCCGAAGCTGCTGAACCTGAAGCAAATGCTGGAATGCTTCCTGTCGCATCGCCGCGAAGTGGTGACGCGTCGCACGATCTTCGAACTGCGCAAGGCGCGCGAACGCGGCCATGTGCTGGAAGGCCTGGCGGTTGCGCTGGCCAACATTGACGACTTCATTGCGATCATCCGTGCGGCCCCGACGCCGCCTATCGCAAAATCCGAACTGATGGCGCGCGCCTGGGATTCTTCCATGGTGCGTGAAATGCTGGCCCGCACCGGTGCGGAAAACAGCAGCGGCATCGAAGCCTTCCGTCCGGAAAACCTGCCGACGCATTACGGCATCCAGACCGACGGCCTGTACAAGCTGTCCGACGACCAGGCGCAGGAAATCCTGCAAATGCGTCTGCAACGCCTGACCGGTCTGGAGCAAGACAAGATCGTCAATGAATACAAGGAAGTGATGGAACAGATCGCCGACCTGCTGGACATCCTGTCCAAGCCGGCGCGCGTGACCGCCATCATCACCGATGAACTGACCGCCGCGAAGAACGATTTCGGCATCGGCGTCAAGGACGAGCGTCGCTCGACTATCGAACACAACGCCACCGATCTCGGCACCGAAGACCTGATCACGCCGCAAGACCTGGTCGTGACGCTGTCGCACTCGGGCTACATGAAGTCGCAGCCGGTGTCCGAATACCGTGCGCAGAAACGCGGCGGCCGCGGCAAGCAGGCCATGGCGACCAAGGATGACGACTGGATCGACCAGTTGTTCATTGCCAACACGCACGATTACATCCTGTGCTTCTCCAATCGCGGCCGCCTGTATTGGCTCAAGGTCTGGGAAGTGCCGCAGGGTTCGCGCAATTCGCGCGGCAAGCCTATCGTCAACATGTTCCCGCTGCAGGATGGCGAGAAGATCACCGTGGTGTTGCCGCTGTCGGGCGAGAACCGCGTGTTCCCTGAAGACCGCTACGTCTTCATGTCGACCAGCCTGGGCACCGTCAAGAAGACGCCGCTGTCCGACTTCAGCAATCCGCGCAAGGCCGGCATCATCGCGGTCGACCTCGATGAGGGCGACTTCCTGATCGGCGCGGCGCTGACCGATGGCCAGCACGACGTGATGCTGTTCTCCGATTCCGGCAAGGCCGTGCGCTTTGACGAAAACGACGTGCGTCCGATGGGCCGCACCGCCCGCGGCGTGCGCGGCATGAATCTGGAAGAAGGGCAGCAGGTCATCGCGCTGCTGGTTGCTGAAAACGAACAGCAATCGGTCTTGACGGCCACCGAAAACGGTTTCGGCAAACGTACGCCGATCACCGAGTACACCCGCCACGGCCGCGGCACCAAGGGCATGATCGCGATCCAGACCAGCGAACGCAACGGCAAGGTGGTTGCGGCGACACTGGTTGAAGCCAGCGATGAAATCATGCTGATCACCACCGGCGGCGTGCTGATTCGTACCCGCGTCGCGGAAATCCGCGAAATGGGCCGGGCAACGCAAGGTGTGACGCTGATTGCCGTGGAAGACGGCACCAAGCTGAGCGGATTGCAACGCGTGGTGGAATCCGACGCCGAGGAAGACAAGGTTGAAGGCGATGTCGAAGGCGTGGTTGATACCGAAGGTAGCGGTGATGCGGCCGCCGGTGAAGGCGACGCAACTGCGGAGTAATTCGGGTTGAACAGAAAATGACCGGCTGATGGCCGGTCATTTTCATCCTGTTGCGCTTGTTTGTTCGGTCGTCTGTTGCTGTCCTTCGTGACCTTGTTCTTGTATCGTTGCTTCGTCCTTTCTTTATTTTTTACCTAGATCATGGTCTACAATTTTTCCGCCGGTCCGGCCGTACTACCGAAAGAAGTATTGCAGCAAGCTGCCGACGAAATGCTGGACTGGCACGGCAGCGGCATGTCCGTGATGGAAATGAGTCATCGCGGCAAGGAATACATGTCGATCATCGAGACGGCCCTGCGTGACATGCGCGAGCTGTTTGCGGTGCCTGCCAACTACAAGATCCTGTTCCTGCAAGGCGGCGCCATCGCCGAGAACGCCATCATCCCGATGAACCTCGCCGGCCTGCGCGGCAAAGGCGCGGGCGTGGCGGATTACGTCAACACCGGCTCGTGGTCGACCAAGTCCATCAAGGAAGCGCGACGCTATTGCGAGGTCAACGTCGCCGCCTCGTCCGAAGCCGAAAAATTTGCCCGCATCCCGGCGCGCGACACCTGGAAGCTCTCCCGTAACGCCGCCTACGTGCATCTCTGCACCAACGAAACCATCGACGGTGTCGAATACCAGTTCACGCCTGACGTTGCTGCCGATACCGACAATGCGCCCATCGTGGCCGACATGTCGTCGCATATCTTGTCGCGCGCAGTAGATGTCTCCAAATACGGCGTCATCTACGGCGGCGCGCAAAAGAATATCGGCCCGGCCGGACTGACCATCGTCATCGTGCGCGAAGATTTGCTCGGCCATGCCTTGCCGGTCTGTCCTTCAGCCTTCGACTGGAAAATCGTTGCCGACAATGACTCCATGTACAACACGCCGCCAACCTATGCGATCTACATCGCCGGCCTGGTGTTTCAATGGCTCAAGCGCCAGGGCGGCGTGGCTGAAATGGAGCGTCGCAATATTGCCAAGGCAGATTTGCTCTACGACTATCTCGATAGCACCGAATTCTATACAACACGGATTGCGAAAGACTGCCGTTCACGCATGAACGCGCCATTTTTCCTCCATGATGAAGCATTGAACGAGACATTCCTGGCCGGCGCCAAAGAGCGCGGCCTGCTGCAGCTGAAAGGCCACAAGTCGGTCGGCGGCATGCGCGCATCGATCTACAACGCGATGCCGATAGAAGGCGTCGAAGCCTTGGTGGAGTACCTCCGCCACTTCGAACGCACACGCGGCTGAGAGCGACTGGAAGAACATCGCTGGCGGCGTTGCCCCTCCTTGCCGTACTAGCGTACTGTCTGCGTCGGCGCGCCTTGCCACCGGCGTTTTGCCAGCCGCTCTCTGAGGGTTGGGCTGACTGCATGTACTTGCCAATTACTTGCTATTTATTTGCTGCGGCCGGAACAGATTGAATAAGAAAGACCACCATGAGTGAAGACAAACTCTTGCCCTTGCGTCAGAAGATCGACGCCATTGATGCGCAAATCCTTGATTTGCTGAACCAGCGCGCACGCGTCGCGCAGGAAGTCGGGCACGTCAAGGCCGAGACCAATGCGCCGGTGTTCCGTCCCGAGCGCGAAGCGCAGGTGCTCCGCAAGGCCGCCGAACGCAATCCGGGGCCGCTGCTGGGCACCGATATCCAGACCATTTTCCGTGAAGTCATGTCGGCTTGCCGCGCGCTGGAAAAGCGTGTCGTGGTGGCCTATCTGGGACCTGAAGGCACCTTCAGCGAACAAGCCGTGTACCAGCAGTTTGGTCACGCCGTCGAAGGCTTCCCGTGCGTGTCGATCGATGAGGTGTTCCGCGATGCCGAAGCAGGCACCGCCGATTTCGGCGTGGTGCCGATCGAGAATTCCTCCGAAGGCGTGATCAACCGTACGCTCGATCTGCTGCTGCAGACCACGCTGCGCATCAGCGGCGAGATCTCGATCCCGGTGCATCACAGTCTCATGACCAAAGTCGGCGGCATGCAAGGCGTGACGCGTATTTGCGCGCACTCGCAGGCGCTGGCGCAATGCAACGCCTGGCTCAACCAGAATTATCCCGGCGTCGAACGCCAAGCCGTGGCCTCGAATGCCGAAGCCGCGCGCATGGCTGGCGAAGACGCCTCCGTGGCCGCCATCGCCGGCGAAATCGCCGGACAGAAATACAGCCTGCAAACCGTCAACGCCCACATCCAGGACGACCCGCACAACCGTACGCGCTTCGCCGTCGTCGGTCGCCTGCAAACGGCGCCGTCCGGTCGCGACCAGACTTCCATCGTGCTGTCCGTGCCAAACAAGGCCGGCGCCGTCTACAACCTGTTGGCGCCGTTGGCCAGGCACGGCGTGTCAATGACGCGCTTCGAGTCGCGTCCGGCGCGCATGGGCGCGTGGGAATACTATTTTTACGTCGACCTGGAAGGTCACGAACAGGACGACAAAGTCGCCAAGGCGCTGGCCGAGCTCAAGGAGAACGCCGCGTTCTTCAAGCTGCTCGGCTCTTACCCCTTTACCGTATAAATCATTCGAAGGTTCATCATGTCCACACCATTTGGTCCGGAATACGTGCGCGCGCTGGCACCTTACCAGGCAGGCAAGCCCATCGCTGAAGTCGCCCGTGAATTCGGACTCGACGAGAGCAAGATCATCAAACTGGCATCCAACGAAAATCCTCTCGGCATGCCGGAATCGGCACGGCTGGCGATGCAGCAGGCGATAGCTGACATCGGCCGCTATCCGGATGCCAACGGGTTCGACCTGAAGGCCGCAATCAGCGCCAAGTACGGCGTGCCGCAGGATTGGGTCACGCTGGGCAACGGCAGCAACGATATCCTCGAACTGGCGGCGCACGCTTTCGTGCAACCCACGCAATCGGTGGTGTACGCGCAGTACGGCTTCCTGGTCTATGCACTGGCCACGCAGGCGGTCGGCGCACGCGCCATCGAAGTCAAGGCCAAGGACTTCGGCCATGACCTGCAGGCCATGGCGGCGGCGATTGCCGACGACACACGCCTGGTGTTCATCGCCAACCCGAACAACCCCACCGGCACCTTCCTGCCGGCGGCTGAACTGGAGGCGTTCCTCAAGGCCGTGCCGCAACATGTGGCGGTGGTCATCGACGAGGCGTACAACGAATACCTGTCGACCGACCTGCAATACGAGTCGACCGACTGGGTGCGCACCTTCCCGAATCTGATCGTCTCGCGCACCATGTCCAAGGCCTACGGCCTGGCAGGCCTGCGTGTCGGTTTCGCGATCGGGCAACCGGGCGTGACCGATCTGCTCAACCGCATTCGCCAGCCGTTCAACGTCAATTCGCTGGCGCAGGCCGCCGCGATCGCCGCGCTCACCGACAAGGCTTTCTTGCAAAAGAGCGCCGAGGTCAATGCGCAGGGATACAAGCAATTGATCCAGGCCTTCGACGAACTCGGCCTGACCTATGTTCCCTCCTACGGCAACTTCGTGCTGGTCAAGGTCGGCGACGACGACGGCGCCGGCGCACGCGTCAATCTTGCTCTGCTCAAGCAGGGCATCATCGTGCGCCCGGTCGGCAACTACGGTTTGCCGCAATGGTTGCGCATCACCGTCGGCTTGCCCGAAGAAAACGCTGCCTTCATCGCCGCGTTGAAAACCATCCTGGGCTGAAGGCGACAGACAGTGAAGAAAATTGTTGTCTTCGGCGTCGGCCTGATCGGCGGTTCGTTTGCACTGGCACTGAAAAAAGCCGGTGCGGTCGCGCATGTGGTCGGCGTCGGCCGCAGCGAGGCATCGCTGTTGCGTGCGAAAGAACTGGGCATCGTCGACGAGGCGAGTACCTCGGTTGCCGAGGCGGTGCGGGGCGCGGACCTGATCTTGCTCGCTGCGCCGGTGGCGCAGACCGGCGCCATCCTGGCCAGCATTGAGCCGTATTTGCAGCCCGGCACCGTAGTAACCGATGCCGGCAGCACAAAGGCCGATGTGGTGGCGGCGGCGCGCGCGGCGCTGGGCGACAAGATCGGGCAATTCGTGCCGGGTCATCCGATTGCCGGACGTGAGCAAAACGGCCCCGATGCAGCGCTGGCCGATTTGTACGTCGGCAAGAAGACCGTCATCACGGCACTCGATGAAAATACCGAACCAGACGTTGAACGCGTGGCGCAAGCCTGGCGGGCCTGCGGCGCTAGCATCCATCGTCTCAGCCCGCAAGAGCACGATGCGGTGTTCGCATCAGTCAGCCATTTGCCGCATCTGCTGGCGTACGCGTTGGTCGACGATATTGCGTCCAAGCCGCATGCGCCCATCCTGTTCCAGTACGCTGCGAGCGGTTTCCGCGACTTCACGCGCATTGCCGGTTCTTCGCCTGAGATGTGGCGCGATATTTCGCTGGCCAATCGCGCTGCCTTGCTGCATGAGTTGGATGCCTATCTGGTGCAGCTGATACGCATGCGCAAGATGCTGGTCGAGCGCGACAGCGACGGTTTGGAAAAAATTTACGCGAATGCCCAGCAGGCGCGGCACAATTGGACTGCAGCGATCGAAACCGCCGAGCGGCAGAACAAAGAGGGCGGGGACTGAGCGTATGGCGTTTGCCCGCACGGCCCCTGATTCCCAAACGACTCCATAGAACGATCACAGACAACTATCCCAATGAAGCCAGCTTCCTATCCTCGCCATATTGACCTTAGTCCCGTGGCGCATGTCCAGGGCACGGTCAAACTTCCCGGCTCCAAAAGTATTTCCAACCGCATCCTGCTGCTGGCTGCGCTGTCGCGCGGCACCACCAAGATCCTGGACTTGCTGGCGTCCGACGACACGCTGGTGATGCTGATGGCCTTGCAGCAACTCGGCGTCAAATGGGAGCAGGTCGAGGGCACCCAGGATTACATCGTGCACGGTGTCGACGGCGTGCTGCCGGTGCACCAGGCCGACCTGTTCATGGGCAACGCCGGCACCGCGATCCGTCCGTTGACCGCGGCGCTGGCCGTGATCGGCGGCGATTACACGCTGCACGGCGTGCCGCGCATGCACGAGCGCCCGATCGGCGATCTGGTCGATGCGCTCAATGACGTCGGCATGCGCATCGAGTACACCGGCAATCCCGGCTATCCTCCCCTGCATATCCGTCGCGGCATGCTCAATGCACATCGCATGAAAGTGCGCGGCAATGTCTCCAGCCAGTTCCTGACGGCCTTGTTGATGGCTGCACCGTTGATGGCCCGGGATGAGCCGATGACCATCGAGGTGATCGGCGAACTGATTTCCAAGCCTTACATCGAAATCACGCTGAACCTGATGCGCCGCTTCGGCGTGGACGTCCAGCGTGACGGCTGGCAATCCTTCACCGTGGCGGCAGGTCAGCATTATCAAAGTCCCGGCGCCATTCATGTCGAAGGCGACGCCTCGTCGGCCTCGTATTTCCTGGCGGCAGGCGCCATTGCCGGCGGTCCGATCCGCGTGGAAGGCGTCGGTAAAGACAGCATCCAGGGCGATGTGCGTTTCGTCGAAGCGCTGCGCCAGATGGGTGTGACCATCACCATGGGCGACAACTGGATCGAAGCGTCGTCGAATGGCGCGCTCAAGGCCATCGACACCGACTTCAATCACATTCCCGACGCCGCCATGACCATCGCGGTGGCGGCGTTGTACGCCGACGGCACCAGCGTACTGCGTAACATCGCCAGCTGGCGCGTCAAGGAAACCGACCGCCTGGCCGCGGTGGCGACCGAGCTGCGCAAGCTCGGTGCGACCGTGGAAGAGGGGGCCGATTACCTGAGCGTGACGCCGCCGCAACAACTGACGCCGGCCACCATCGACACCTACGACGACCACCGTATGGCGATGTGTTTCTCGTTGGCTTCGCTGGACGGCGCCGCGCGCCGCGGTACGCAAGTGCGCATCAACGATCCCAAGTGCGTGGCCAAGACTTTCCCGGACTATTTCCGGGTGTTCCAGCATATTGCTGAGCAGACACTGATTTGATTTACAAAAACAGGCCAGAATTAACCAAGAATTGATTAACAGCGGGGATCCCCATGAACACGGCAAATATTCCCGTCATCGCCATTGACGGCCCAACCGCGTCGGGCAAGGGCACAGTGGCGCAAAGAGTCGCTCAGCAACTGGGCTTCCACTATCTCGATTCGGGCGCCTTGTATCGCCTCACGGCGTTGTCGGCGATCCGCCGCGGCGTCGACATGAATGACGAGCATGGTCTTGCCAAGAGCGCCGAGCATCTAAACTGCCATTTCGACGGCGGCCATATCTTCCTGGCCAATGAAGATGTTTCCCAGGCCATCCGTGCCGAAGAAGTGGGGAATACAGCCTCAAAAATTGCTGTTCTGGCAACGGTTCGTCATGCGCTGTACGGCCTGCAATTGAGCTTTCGCAAGGCGCCGGGTCTGGTCGCGGATGGTCGCGACATGGGCACCGTGATCTTCCCGCACGCCCCCCTGAAGGTGTTTTTGACCGCCAGCGTCGAGGCGAGGGCGCAAAGACGCTATAAGCAATTGATTGACAAGGGTTTTCCTGCTAATATGGAAGACCTCTCCAAGGACCTGCGGGAACGCGATGCGC
>Ga0308165_1002648_pt1 | contig 20782 bp, 11 predicted proteins | sample PhyWR2_FD_201032 | JGI IMG/M metagenome (GOLD analysis project Ga0308165, IMG submission 201032) | Phyllosphere microbial communities from UC Gill Tract Community Farm, Albany, California, United States - DLSLW.R2 | ecosystem: Host-associated > Plants > Phyllosphere > Unclassified | place: USA... | reverse complement strand
AGGCCACTTCATACGCGGCCTTCTCCAGGCTGAACAACGTCAGCGCTGCGTCCTGGCCTTTGGCATCCTGCCAGTCATGCGCCAGTGTAGACGTAGCGGACTGATAGGCCTGGATAAAGGCCTGGCGTGCTTCTTTCAGGTAACGGTCAGTCACGCGTTTGCGCGCCTGGTCCGCCTCGGGCGAGTGATCCACCCCTTGTACATTCAAGGCCATGGCCGCTGCATAGTCGAAGGAACGCAACACACCGCTCACATCTTTATACGGGCTGTGCTTGCCGCGTCGCTCATGCAGTGGGCGCGCCGGCTCACCTTCAAAGTCGATCAGGTAGGCATCGCCCTTGACCACCAGCACCTGGCCCAGGTGCAAGTCACCATGGACCCGAATACGCAATCCGCCGGCCGTGGCTTTCGCCAGGGCCTGCACATGGCTGGCGATGGCTTTTTTCTGCGCCAGCATTTCACTGACCAGCGCTTGATCCGCCAGGTTCAACTGGCTTTGATGAAGTTTGAGCAGTTGCAACCCGCGGTCCAATTGCGCGCCGACATCCTTGGCCCAGGCCTGGGTGTCCTTGACAGTGGTGACTTCCGGCTTGAAGTCCTTGTTGGTGGTTTTCGCGCCGAGCACCCGGTGCATCTCGCCCAGGCGTTGGCCGAGCAACCCGGCAAAGTCAGCCAACTCGCCGAGGGCGTTGTAGTGCTGTTCCTGTTCGGACATGGCTTCGGCCAGTTCGTCGCGGATCGCGCGCTCCAGGTTATTCTGGGTCCAGCCCCAGGCGTCGCCCTGGTTGCTCAAGTAGCCTTGGGCAATCATCAGCAGGTTGTCCTGGCCCTCGGCGTCGTGGCGAATCATCGAGCCCAGCAACGGCGAGATATTCGGGTAGCCGGCTTCGGTCAGGTAGGCGCTCATTTCCAGTTCTGGGTGCACGCCGGAGGCGACTTTGCGGATCAGCTTGAGCACCAGGCTCTCGCCCACCACCACCGAGCTGTTGGACTGCTCGGCCGACAGGTAGCGCACCTCGGACTCATCCGTCAGTTGCAGCTTGGCCAGGTGCGGGGTGGCCGCAAAGCGCAGCTCGCCTTCATGGGTGTTGAGCAGGGTACCCGCCTGCAACCCCTGGATCACGGCGCGGACAAAGTGTTCGAGGCTGAAGGCATCGGTCACCAACCCCACCTGACGCACGCGCCGCACACGGGCCAACGCCAATTGCTGCGGCAAGGCGCTGGTGAACTGATCTTCCCCGAGGAAACCGAACGGCAACTGATAACGACTGACCTGTCCACCGGCCGTCACTTCCAGTTCGCTGAGCAACACCGGGTGTTGCGGGTCGCCAAAGCGCACGCCGTAAGCAATGCGCACGCTGTCGATGGCCGTGTCCTTGCCGGCGAACCAGCGGCGCTTGGGCAGCCAGGCTGGCAGCACGGTCTGTTCCAAAGAGGCGCGGCACGGTTCGTCCAGCAGTTCTTCCATACGCTTTTTCAACACCAGCGTGGTGAAGTCCGGCATGCTCTGGGCCGGCTCCACGTGCCAGCTGGGCATCTGGTTTTCCGGCGCCAGCACGAACCAATAAAAGCCATAGGGCGCCAGGGTCAGCAGGAAATTCAACTGGCCGATGGGCGGGAAGGCATTACCGCCCAGCATCTCCACCGGCACCATGCCGGCGAATGCCGACAGGTCCAGCTCGGCCGCCTGGGCACTGCGCGACACGTTGGCCACGCAGAGGATGATCTCGTTGCGCCCATCTTCGCCGGTGAATTCACGGGTATAGGCCAGGATGCGGCGGTTGCTCGGCGAGAGCATTTTCAAGCTGCCACGACCAAACGCCTTGGACTGCTTGCGCACCGCCAGCATGCGCCGGGTCCAGTTCAGCAGCGAATGGGGGTCCTGGGCCTGGGTCTCGACATTCACCGACGGGTAGCCGTATTGCGGGTCCATGATCGGCGGCAGTACCAGGCTGGCCGGGTCGGCGCGAGAGAACCCGCCATTGCGGTCGATGGACCATTGCATCGGCGTGCGCACGCCATCGCGGTCGCCGAGGTAGATGTTATCGCCCATGCCGATCTCATCGCCGTAGTACAGGGTGGGCGTACCGGGCATCGACAGCAACAGGCTGTTGAGCAGCTCGACTCGACGACGGTCGCGCTCCATCAACGGTGCAAGACGGCGACGAATACCCAGGTTGATCCGCGCGCGACGGTCAGCGGCGTAGTAGTTCCACAGGTAATCGCGCTCCTTGTCGGTGACCATTTCCAATGTCAACTCATCGTGGTTGCGCAGGAAGATCGCCCACTGGCAGTTGGCCGGAATTTCCGGAGTCTGACGCAGGATGTCAGTGATCGGGAAGCGATCTTCCTGGGCCAGCGCCATATACATGCGTGGCATCAGCGGGAAGTGAAACGCCATGTGGCATTCATCGCCGTCGTCGCCCTTCTTGTCACCGAAGTACAGCTGCGTGTCTTCCGGCCACTGATTGGCTTCGGCCAGCAGCATACGGTCAGGATAATGGGCGTCGATTTCGGCGCGGATCTGCTTGAGCACATCGTGGGTTTCAGGAAGGTTTTCGTTGTTAGTGCCGTCGCGCTCGATCAGGTACGGGATGGCGTCGAGGCGCAGGCCGTCGATGCCCATGTCCAACCAGTAGCGCATCACCGACAACACGGCTTTCATCACCTGGGGGTTATCGAAGTTGAGGTCGGGCTGGTGAGAGTAGAAACGGTGCCAGAAGTATTGGCCCGCGACTGGGTCCCAGGTCCAGTTGGACTTCTCGGTGTCGAGAAAGATGATGCGCGTGCCGTCGTATTTCTGGTCGTCATCCGACCACACGTAGAAGTCCCGTGCCGCCGAGCCGGGCTTGGCCTTACGTGCGCGCTGGAACCAGGGGTGCTGGTCGGAGGTGTGGTTGATCACCAGCTCGGTGATCACCCGCAGCCCGCGCTTGTGCGCCTCGGCGATGAAGCGCTTGGCATCGGCCATCGTGCCGTAGTCGCTGTGCACGCCACGGTATTCGGCAATGTCATAGCCATCGTCACGGCGTGGCGAGGGATAGAACGGCAGCAACCAAATGGTGTTCACGCCCAGATCGGCGATGTAGTCGAGCTTGGCGATCAGGCCGGGAAAATCACCGATACCGTCGTTATTGGAGTCGAAATAGGATTTGACGTGAACCTGATAAATCACCGCGTCTTTGTACCAGAGCGGGTCTTTGATAAAGGTGGCAGCGTTGGGTTTCTTCGCCATTGGAAACTCCTGAAAACACTAAAATTCTGTGGCCGGAATACGATCCAGTGCGGGCGCTGGCTTGCTTGCGATAACGGTCTGTCAGTACCTGAACTGACACATCGCAATCGCAGGCAAGCCCGCTCCCACCGGGGATCTCCATCAGGCTGGGGAATGGCTGATACGCCAGATTCCAAAGGGCATCTGTGGGTCCAGTCGCGTCCACTGGTTCTTGCCATACCAGGTCCAGCGATGGCCGTTCATCAAGTCTTCGCCCTGGGTCTGGGCGTCGTCCGGCAGGCCCAACTCCCATAGCGGCAACTCGAAATGGGCTTCCTGGGCGTTGAATGGGTCAAGGTTCACGGCCACCAGGATGAAGTTGCTGCCATCCTCGCTGCGCTTGCCGAAATACAGGATGTTGTCGTTCCAGGCGTTGTAGAGCTTGAGCCCCAGGTGCGTCTGCAGCGCCGGGTTCTGCCGGCGGATGCGGTTGAGCTGGGCGATCTCGGCGATGATATTGCCGGGCGCCGTGTAGTCCCGTGGGCGGATCTCGTATTTCTCCGAGTCCAGGTATTCCTCTTTACCCGGCACCGGGGCTGATTCGCACAGTTCGAAGCCTGAATACATGCCCCAGAGCCCTGAGCCCATGGTGGCCAGTGCCGCACGGATCAAGAAGCCGGCACGGCCGGATTCGTGCAGGAAGGCAGGGTTGATGTCCGGCGTATTGACGAAGAAATTCGGCCGGTAGCACTCGCGCCACGGTGATTCGTTCAGCTGCGTCAGGTATTCGCTCAACTCGGCCTTGGTGTTACGCCAGGTGAAATAGGTGTAGCTCTGGGAATAGCCGACCTTACCCAGGCGCGCCATCATCGCCGGGGTGGTGAAGGCTTCGGCGAGAAAAATCACCTCGGGGTACTTGGACCGGACATCGCTGATCAGCCATTGCCAGAACGGCAGCGGCTTGGTGTGGGGGTTGTCGACGCGAAAGGTCTTCACGCCCTCTTCCACCCAGCCCACCACGATGTCGCGCAGTTCCGTCCACAGGCTCGGGATGGCATCTGCGGCATAAAAGTCGACGTTGACGATGTCCTGATACTTCTTCGGTGGGTTCTCCGCGTATTTGATCGTGCCGTCCGGGCGCCAGTTGAACCAGCCGGGATGGGCCTTGAGCCATGGATGGTCCTGGGAACACTGGATCGCGAAGTCCAGGGCAATCTCCAACCCATGCTCGGCGGCCGCCTGGACCAGGCGACGGAAGTCATCGCGACTGCCCAGTTGCGGATGGATGGCTTCATGGCCACCCTCCTCGCTGCCAATCGCGTAAGGGCTGCCCGGATCGTCCGGGCCGGCGGTCAGCGAGTTGTTCTTGCCCTTGCGGTGGCTACGCCCGATCGGGTGGATCGGCGGGAAGTACAGCACGTCGAAGCCCATGTCATGGATCATCGACAGCCGCGAGTGCACGTCATTAAAGGTGCCGTGACGCGCAGGATCGTCAGTGATCGAGCGCGGAAACAGCTCATACCAGCTGGCAAACAGCGCCGCCTCACGCTCCACATCAATCGGGTAAACCGTGCTGATGCTCAAATAGGCGCGATGATCGGCCTGGGTCATCAGGTGTGCACTGTCTTCGTGCAGGAACTGCGCGACCTGCTCGGTTTCCAGCAGCCCGGAGAGTTCATGGTGCAGCAACATCAGGCGATCGCGCAGCTCATTGTCACTGCGCTCGGCAGCTTGCAGCACCAGGCTGCGGCCTTCCTGCAACTCCAGGCTGACCGGCACGCCGGCCTCATGTTTCTTGCGTAGCTCATAGCAAAAGCTGGCGAAGGTATCGATCCAGGCTTCGATGCAGTATTCGTGAGGGCCTTGCTGGGTCACGGTAAACGTGCCCTCCCAGCCGTTGTTGCCCACGTCGGTCATGACCACGCTGTGCCAGCTTTCATCCTGCAGCGGGCGCCAGCGGATCAGCACGGCGAGCTTGTCATGGCCGTCGGCGAACACTTTGCTGGTGACATTGACCTGTTGGCCGACCACGGCCTTCACGGCAAATTCGCCGCCATCAATCACGGGGGTGGTGCTTTCGATCGCAATCCTGGGCAGCAACAGTGCCTGGGACAGTGGTAACAAAGATTCTATTTCAGCAGTCATCGAGCATCTTCCCCTTACGCCCTGTGGACGCTCTTTGCTTGATCCGAATTCTGAGGCGGCCGCGCTCTTCCTGAGCATGACCGTAATAGGTCCGAGCCTGGGCTCCGGTTAAAAGTTCAGCTGGATATGCCGCCATCGGGCGGGGAATCAATTCGCCCCGGCGGCTGTCCACCGATAGAGCAAAGCACAAAGGAGGCCACACCGATGAATATCCCGATCCCGGCAGAAACGCCGGACCCGAATATCGACAAACCGACCCTGCCGCCCACCGAACCGCAGCCCATTCCGGAAAAAGAACCGCCCGAAAATGAGCCACCGCCGGTGGAGGAACCCCCTACGACCATGCCGCCAGTGATCGTCAGTCCTTCTCGAAACGCTTGACGATCTTCGGCATCACGCTGAACACCACCAAGGCCAGTAACGTACTGAGTACCGCTGTCGATTCCCGGCCCAACCCGGCCGAGACCCCGATCGCAGCGGTCATCCACAAACCGGCTGCGGTGGTCAGGCCTTTGACGTGGCCCTCTTCATCATCCTTGCCCTTGATGATCGTGCCCGCGCCCAGGAAGCCGATCCCCGCAATCACACCCTGCACCACCCGGCTCATGGCATCCGCCTGGTTGCCGGACATTTGCGGCACCATCACAAACAAAGCCGCGCCCAACGCCACCAGCATGTGGGTGCGCACCCCGGCGGCCTTGCCCTTGCTCTCTCGCTCAAAGCCAAGAATGCCGCCCAGGGTCGCCGCGATCAGCAGGCGCACGGTGATCTGGGTGAGCTGCTTGGCGTCGCCAATGTCGGCGAATTCAGCCTGCAGGGTTTGCCACACTTCAAGCCACCAAGCGTCCATCGAAGCTGTCCTTTGTCATGGTTGGTAAAGGATGGACAGCGGTGACCGCCAGTCAGTTGCCTGGAACCCCCACACATTGCTGCCCCCTAATCCTCATAGCCCATGAATAAGGAGAACGGCATGCCCATTCGTATCGAAAACCACCTGTGCTACTTCATGCTCGATGACAACGGCCAGGAACAGAGCGTGCCGGCGACTCGGGTCAATATTGTTACCGACCTCGACAAATCCATGTCCTACGTGGAATTGGCCGCCGAACGGATCTACATCACTGAAGCGGAGGCCGATGCCCTGACCGTGGCCGGCGCCCATGACGGACGTCAGCACGTGAAGGCAGAAGAACCTGGTTCGCTGATTTAATTGATCTGTGTCAGCGCATTCAAAATAACGCTGCACCCCTGACGCCACGGGGTGCAGCACATTGTCGCAGCGATCTTCCCGCGCACCCTCTGATCCGCTTTTTATCGCCATACCTGAGTCTGTTATGCAAACAGCGTCACGCGCATAGTTCATCCGCCTGATGGAGGCTGATGAGCGAATGACCATGAGCGAACACATCCCAACCGTGGAAATCTTTGAGCCCACACACCCAAAGAAGGTGAAGGCCAAATCCAGTGACAACCTGATTCATACCCGCAGTTTCACCGGGCTGTTCCGTACCTTGCGCGTGAGCGGTGCGGGCTTCCTGTTCCTGGCCTTTTTCGGCACCGTGTGGCTGAACTGGGACGATCGGCAGGCGGTGCTGTGGGACCTGGCTGAAAGCAAATTTCACATCTTTGGAGCGACGTTCTGGCCGCAGGACTTCATCCTGCTGTCGGCGCTGCTGATCATCTGCGCCTTCGGCCTGTTTGCGATCACGGTGTTCGCCGGTCGCGTCTGGTGCGGCTACACCTGCCCGCAAAGCTCGTTCACCTGGCTGTTCATGTGGTGCGAAAAAGTCACCGAAGGCGAGCGCAACCAGCGCATCAAGCTGCAAGCCGCACCCTGGAGCCTGAACAAATTGGCGCGACGCTCGGCCAAGCACACGTTATGGCTGGGCATCAGCGTGCTGACCGGTCTGACGTTTGTCGGCTATTTCACGCCGATCCGCCCCTTGGCGGCCGAACTACTGACCTGGCAGATGGGCGGCGTCAGCCTGTTCTGGGTGCTGTTCTTTACCGGCGCCACCTACATCAATGCCGGCTGGCTGCGTGAAGCGGTGTGCATGCACATGTGCCCGTATGCGCGGTTCCAGAGCGTAATGTTCGACAAAGACACACTGACCATTTCCTATGACGTGGCACGCGGCGAACAGCGTGGCCCGCGCAAACGTGAGGTCAAACCCGCCGACGTCGGCCTGGGCGACTGCATCGACTGCCAGCTGTGCGTGCAGGTCTGCCCCACTGGCATCGACATCCGCGACGGCCTGCAAATGGAGTGCATCGGCTGCGCGGCGTGCATCGACGCCTGCGATTCGATCATGGACAAAATGGGCTACCCGCGCGGCCTGGTGAGCTACACCAGCGAACATCAACTGCAAGGCGGCAAGACGCACCTGCTAAGGCCGCGTCTGATCGGCTACAGTGCCGTGCTGCTGGTGATGATTGCGGCGCTGGTGGTGGCGTTGGTGGAGCGGCCAATGGTGTCGCTGGACGTGACCAAGGACCGGGGCATGTTCCGCGAGAACGCCCAGGGTTTGATCGAAAACATCTACAGCCTCAAGGTGATCAACAAGACGCAGCAGCGCCAGGACTATCGCTTGGAGCTGGTGGACGCCGAGGGCTTCCAGTTGCAGGGCAAGACCGAGATCAGCCTGGCGCCGGGGGAAATCAGCGATGTACCCGTGTCGGTGGCGTTGCTGGCGGATAAACCTGCGAGCAGTTCGCAGACCTTGCGCTTCAAGGTGACGGATGTGGATGAACCATGGATCTACAGCGCTGCCGACAGCCGTTTTGTCGCACCGCTGAACCGCTGAACCCTCGCAACCTGTAGAAGCCGGCTCCTACCGTAAATCTTTTGGATATTCATGAAACGCTACGAAAAATTCGCCGACGACATTGCAGAACTGATCCGCTCCGGCGTGCTGGGCCCCGGCCAGCGAGTGCCCTCGGTGCGCTATGCCAGTCAGACCTACGGCATCAGCCCGTCCACGGTGTTCCAGGCTTACTACCTGCTGGAGCGCCGTGGCCTGATCCGCGCGCGGCCACGCTCCGGGTATTTCGTCAATACCCATGCTCCCAGCCCGTTTTCCGAGCCGGTGGTGAGTGAGCAGGTGCATGAGTCCACCGAAGTGGATGTGAGCGAACTGGTGTTCTCGGTACTCGATTCGATCAAGGACCCGAACACCGTACCGTTCGGCTCGGCGTTCCCCAGCCCTATGCTGTTTCCACTGCCGCGCCTGGCGCGCTCCCTGGCCAGCGCCAGCCGTGAGATGGACCCGCGCCTGGTGGTCACCGACATGTCGCCGGGCAACCCGCAACTGCGCCGGCAGATTGCCCTGCGCTACATGGTCGGCGGGTTGATGCTGCCGATGGAAGAGCTGCTGATCACCAACGGCGCGTTGGAGGCTTTGAACCTGTGCCTGCAAGCCGTCACGGAACCCGGTGACCTGGTGGCCATCGAAGCCCCGGCGTTCTACGCCTGCCTGCAAGTGTTGGAGCGTTTGAAACTCAAGGCAGTGGAAATCCCCGTGCACCCGCGCGATGGCATTGACCTCAACGCGCTCGCGCAAACCCTGGAGCGCTACCCGATCAAGGCCTGCTGGACCATGACCAGCTTCCAGAACCCCATGGGCGCAACCCTGCCGGAAGCCAAGAAGCAGGCACTGGTGGAGCTGTTACGTGGCCATCAAGTGCCCTTGATCGAAGACGATGTGTACGCCGAACTGTATTACGGCCAACAGGCGCCGAAACCCGCCAAGGCGTTCGATACTGAAGGCCTGGTGATGCATTGCGGCTCTTTCGCCAAGAGCCTGGCCCCCGGCTATCGCGTGGGTTGGGTGGCCGCCGGGCGCTTCGCGCAAAAGGTTGAGCGCTTGAAGTTGATGACCTCGCTTTGCCCTTCGATGCCCGCCCAGGCGGCGATTGCCGATTACTTGCAGCACGGCGGTTATGACCGGCACCTGCGCAAATTGCGCTATGCCCTGGAGGAACAGCAAAGCGCCATGCTGACGGCCATCGCCCGCTACTTCCCGGCGCAGACGCGCGTCAGCCAACCCGCCGGCGGGTATTTCCTGTGGCTGGAGCTGCCGGAGCAGACGGATTCGTTAAAGTTGTTCCAGATGGCCTTGGCGCAAGGCATCAGCATTGCGCCGGGGCCGATCTTCTCGGCGACCCAGCGCTTCAGGAACTGCATTCGCCTGAATTACGGCAGTCCGTGGACCGAGGCATCGGAGGAAGCCATGGAAACATTGGGGCGTATTATCCGATCGTTTTGAGCAGGAACCCCACTCCACAAGAGGCCACACAAGAACGCGCACGCAACAGCTACGCGAAATGCACGCGCCAATGGGGCGCCCTGTTGGCGATCGACCTGGACAAGGTATTGCGATTTCTCGATAACGCAGACGATCGTTACTTGAACGCCAGCCATCGCCGTAATGGACAGATAGACGGCTCGGCCAGCAACGGTTCCAGCATCCTGGACAATTCCGAAGCCAGCCTGCTCCAGGCTTTTTCCCGCAAGGGTTACGACGTGCTGCACCATCTACAGACGTAAGCAGCAGGTGCTTAACGACCACCGCCCAAATCGAGGAACGTCCCGGTGGCATAAGACGCCTTATCCGAGAGCAACCAGATAATCGCTTCCGCCACTTCATCCGGGCGCCCGCCCCGGGCCATGGGAATACCGGATTCCAACTTGCTGACCCGGTCGGGGTCGCCGCTCAGGGCATGGAAGTCGGTGAAGATGTAGCCAGGCCGCACGGCGTTGACACGAATACCCTCACCCGCCACCTCTTTGGACAAGCCCAGGGTGAAGGTGTCGAGTGCGCCTTTGGAGGCCGCGTAGTCGACGTATTCACCCGGCGAACCCAAGCGAGCCGCCACTGACGACACGTTGACGATGCTACCACCCTGCCCGCCATGCTTGGGCGACATGCGCAGCACCGCATGCTTGGCACACAGGATCGGGCCGAGCACGTTGGTCTTCATGACTTTCAGGATGCGGAATTCGGACATCTCATCCACGCGGGATTTATGCCCCACCGTGCCGGCATTGTTGACCAATGCGGTCACGCGACCCAACTCGGCGTCCACCCGATGGAACAGCGCGATCACTTCATCCTCGATGCTCACATCCGCGCGCACGGCAATGGCCTGGGCACCCAGCGCACGCACCTGTTCGAGCACACGATGGGCTGCGTCTTCGTCGGACTGGTAGTTGATGCAGATGCGATAGCCCTGGCGGGCGGCCAGCAAGGCCGTCTCGGCGCCAATCCCACGGCTGCCTCCGGTGATGATGACGACTTTGTCCATGGGTGCGGTCTCCTGATTCAACCTGATGCTAAGGGTTGGATCCAAGAATAACCGTCACGCACGGCTTTTGTCAGGCGCTACCGCCTCTTCGGCGCGCTGGATGTCCGTCATGAACCCCTCCGCCGGCAACGGATGGCCCAGCAGATACCCCTGCAGGGAGTTGCACCCCAGCCGGGTGAGAAAACTCTGCTGCACATCGGTTTCCACGCCTTCGGCGACAATGCGCAGCCCCAGGGCCTGGCCGAGGGCGACAATGGCGGAAACGATGGCGGCGTCGTCGCTGTCGTGTTCCAGATCGCGTACAAACCCCCGGTCGATCTTCAGCTCGTTGGCCGGCAGGCGCTTGAGGTACATCAGGCTGGAATAACCGGTGCCGAAGTCGTCGATGGACAAATCGACGCCCATGTCCGACAGCTGCTGCAACACGGTCATGCTCGCATCGGCGTCGCTCATGGCAGTGGTTTCGGTGATTTCCAGGGTCAGGTTATTGGCCGGCAACTGGTGCCGCTCCAGGGCGTCGGCCACGCTCTTGACCAACCCGGCGTGGCAGAACTGCAACGCCGACAGGTTCACGGCAATACGCCAGTCTTCGTAGCCCTGGGCGTACCACAGGCTCATTTGGCGACAGGCCTCGTTGAGCACCCATTCACCGATCGGAATGATCAGGCCGGTCTTTTCCGCCAGCTCGATAAACATCGCCGGCAGCAGTAGCCCTTGTTGCGGATGCTCCCAGCGCAGCAGGGCCTCGGCCCCCACCGGGATACCGCTGACCGCGTCGCACTTGGGCTGGTAGTACAAGCGGAATTGCTCCTGCTCCACCGCATTGCGCAGGTCCTGCAGCAGTTGCAATTGCTTGCGTGCATTGGTGTTCATCGAGGCATCAAAGAAGCTGTAGCCATTCTTGCCCATGCCTTTGGCGTGGTACATCGCGGCGTCGGCGTTCATCAGCAATTCCTGGGGGTTGTGGCCGTTGCCCGGGAACATGGCGATGCCCACGCTCGCAGAGATCTTCAGCTCATGCTCGGCCACCTGGAACGCTCGATTGATCAGGATCACTTGGCGCTCGGCAAGGCCAAGGGCATCGTCCGGCTGGGTCAGTTGCACCAGCAACACGAACTCATCGCCGCCAATGCGCGCCAAGGTGTCCTGACTGCGCAAGTCTTCGCGCAGGCGCAGGCCGACCTCGCGCAACAATTGGTCACCCATGTGATGACCAAACGCATCGTTGACCGGTTTGAAGCCGTCGAGGTCGATAAACATCAGCGCGAAGCAACCGCCCTGCTCTTTCACGACCTGCATGGCCTGTTGAATGCGATCGGCCAACAAGGTGCGATTGGGCAAGCCCGTGAGCATGTCGTGCAGGGCCAGGTGGGTCAGTTCCTGGTTGGCCAGGGTCAGGGAATCGGCCAGCACTGCAGTGCGCGCTTCCAGGCGTGCATCGAGCAACGAGGTGAGCAAGGCGATGGCCAGCACGGCCAGGGTGGTCACCAGCACCAGGTTGTCCAGCCCCTTGCCGCTCAAGCCGTTCAGTGCAGCACCGCAAACGCTGTCATCGGCGAAACGTGCCGCGGCCATCCCCGTGTAATGCATGCCGACGATGGCAAAGCCCATCACCACCGCGGCGCCCCCACGCGCAAGGCGCACATACGGCGCGTTACGACGCAAGTTATGGGCGATCCACAGCGCAGCGCCAGACGCCGCGACGGCGATCAACAACGAAGCGCCAAACAGAGTGGGGTCATAGTCAATGCCCGGCGTCATGCGCATGGCGGCCATGCCGGTGTAATGCATACACGCAATGCCGGTGCCCATGACCAGCGCGCCAAACGCCAGTTGCCAGGCAGGCAAACGCGGCTGACTGATCAGCCACAAGGCAAAGCCGCTCGACAACACCGCGATCAACAACGACAGCGCCGTGATCCCAAGGTCGAAGCCCAAGGCAAACGGCAAGCGCAACGCCAGCATGCCGATAAAGTGCATCGACCAGACCCCTACGCCCATCGCGATGGCGCCGCCGGTTATCCATAAATAGACAGCGCGGCCATTGGCGGTGGCGATGCGTCCGGACAGGTCCAGCGCGGTGTAGGAAGCCAGGATCGCCACGAACAGCGAGATCACGACCAGGGAGGGTGAATAACTACCGATGAGCATGGGACTTCTCGTGCACAACGGGACTAAGACGCCCGTACCAGGTGGCAAAGCGGGCGATTGTAGCGAGAATAATTATTGAACAGTTGATTAATTATCAGAGCGCCATTAGTGGCATTTTGACGTCAATCATATGGCTCAACAGCTACTCGAATCCGAGGGTCAGTTGCGGCCGAATGTGGGAGCGGGCTTGCTCGCGAAGGCAGTGAATCAGTCAAATGTTCAGTGACTGACACTCCGCATTCGCGAGCAAGCCCGCTCCCACAATGGCTCGGTTTATGTTTATTTTTTGTCCGCGATCGGTGTCTGCCCGTCCCAACCGCCGCCCAATGCGGCGATCAATTGCACGCTGGCAACCAGGCGCGTCTGCAGCAAGGTCAGCACCGTGCGTTCGTTGCTCAAGGCCGTGGCTTGCACGGTGACTACGTCCAGGTAGGCAATCAGGCCGGCCTTGTACTGATTCTGGGTCAGGCGCAGCGATTCACGTGCGGCCTCCAGCGCTTCGTTGCTGACCACCGCCTCGTCTTCCAGCACCTTGAGCTGCACCATGTAGTTTTCCACTTCGCGGAAACCATCCAGCACGGTCTGGCGGTACTTGGCCACCGTCTCATCATAGGAGGCCACGGTACGGTCGACTTCCGCCGAACGCTGGCCACCGTCAAACAGGGTCATGGCGAGTTTCGGCCCCACCGACCAGAAGCGATTCGGCAGGCTGATCCAGTCGGCGTAGGTACTGCTGGAGTAGCCGCCGGCCAAGCTCAGGCTCAGGTCCGGGTAGTAGGCCGCCTTGGCGACACCGATATTGGCGTTGGCGGCGATCACCGAGCGTTCGGCCGAGGCGATGTCCGGACGGCGCTCCAGCAGTTGCGACGGCAGGCTCACCGGAATCTGCGGCAGTGCCGGGATGTCCTTGCTCACCGCCAGGTTGAAGTTGGCCGGAGCCTCGCCGATCAACACGGCAATCGCGTTTTCCAATTGGGCACGCTGCCAGATCAGGTCGATCAGGCTGGCCTGGGTGGTCTTGAGCTGGGTTTGTGCCTGGGCCACCGCGTCCTTGCCGGAGACCCCGGCACGGTACTGGTTTTCAGTCATTTGCAGGGAGCGTTGATAGGTCTCCAGCGTGGCTTGCAGCAAGCGCGTCTGTTCATCCATGACGCGCAGTTGCAGGTAACTTTGCACCAGTTCCGATTGCTGGCTCAGGCGCATCGCCGCCAGGTCCGCCGAGCTGGCTTCGGCGCTGGCTTCGTTGGCTTCCAGGCCGCGACGCAATTTGCCCCAGATATCCGCTTCCCAGCTCACGCCCAACTGGGCATTGAGGGTGTCGCGAATGCCGCTGCTGGAACTGCTCAGGCTCGCGTTGCTGCTGCCGGTGCCCTGACTGGCGCGGGTTTTCCCCACGCTAAGGTCAACGGTGGGGTAAAAAGCGCCACGGGAACTGCGCGCCAGCGCCTGGGCCTGGCGGAAGCGCGCCTCGGCCTGGGCCACGGTCTGGTTGGCCGTGTTCAGGCGCATCACCAAGTCGTTGAGCTGGCGGTCGCCGTACAGTTCCCACCAGGCGCCACGGGCCAGGGAGTCACTAGGGGTAGCCTGACGCCAGCCCTGGGCTTCCTTGAACTGCGCCGGTTCCACGACTTCCGGGCGCTGGTAGTCGGGGCCAATAGCGCAAGCACTGAGCAACAACGCCAATCCCATTGTAGGAGCGAGCTTGCTCGCGAAGGTCGTCAACGAAAACGCGCACAGCCTGAAAGTACGCGGTAACGGTGAGTTTTTCGCCAGCAAGCCGGCGCCTACAGGGGACTGCGGTGCATTGGCGTTGATTGAATCGGTCATAGCGCAGTGTCCAGGGCAGCATCGGTACGCACGCCGCGCCAGGCGTTGAAGCGATGGCGCGCGCGGTCGAGATAGAGGTAAACCACCGGGGTGGTGTAGAGGGTCAGGATCTGGCTGAACACCAGGCCGCCGATAATGGTCAGGCCCAAGGGGCGACGCATTTCCGCGCCATCGCCCGCGCCCAGCAGCAACGGCAACGCACCGAGGATGGCTGCCAGAGTGGTCATCAGGATCGGCCGCAAACGCAGCAGGCAGGCACTGCGAATCGACTCCAGCGGGCTCATGCCGTCGTGGCGCTCCAACTGCAAGGCCAGGTCGATCATCAGGATCGCGTTTTTCTTCACCACGCCGATCAGCAGGAACAGCCCCAGCAGGGAGATCAGACTGAACTCGCCACCGGTCAGGTAAATCGCGAGCATCGCGCCGACGCCGGCTGACGGCAAGGTCGAAAGAATCGTCAGCGGGTGAATGTAGCTCTCATACAGAATACCCAGCACCAGGTACACCGCCACCAACGCCCCCAGGATCATGAACGGCTGGCCCTTCTGCGTGGCCGCGAAGGCATCGGCGGTGCCGGCCATCTTGGCGATCACGTCTTCCGGCAACCCGACCTTGGCAATCGCCCGCTCGATGGCGGCCGTACCCTGCTCCACCGTCACCCCGGGGGCCATGTCAAAGGCGATGTTTTCCGAGGCGAACTGGCCTTCGTGGCTGACGCGATCGTCGGCCAGGCTGTTCTCATAGTGGGCAATGGTCGATAACGGCACCCGCGCGCCATCGGCAGTGATCACCTGCATTTGATTAAGTGTGATCGGGTCCTGGGCGTATCTAGGATTGACCTCCATCACCACCTGGTACTGGTTGAGGCTGTCGTAAATGGTGGAAATCTGCCGCTGGCTGTAGGCGTTGTTGAGCACCGCCGTGACCATGTCCATGTCGATGCCCAGGCGCTTGGCCTGGTCGCGGTCGACAATCAACGTCACCTGGGCCGCGCCGCGGCCTTCGCGGGCGTCGATGGCGGTGAGTTCCGGCAGCTCGCGCAAGGCGGCCACCACTTTCGGGTACCACAGGCGCAGTGCCGCCAGGTCGCCGCTTTGCAGGATGTAGGAATACTGGGCGCTGGTCTGGTCGCGGCTACCGCCGAATTGCAGGTCCTGGTCGGCCATCAGGAACAGCCGCCCGCCCGGCACCAGCGGCACGTCCTTGCGCAGGCGCTCGATCACCGCCTGGGCGGAAATCTTGCGCTCGCTGATGGGCTTCAGACGCACCAGCATCACCGCATTGTTGGTGCCGTTGTTGCCGCCGATGAAGCCGGCCACGCTGAGCACCGCCGGGTCCTTGAGCACCGCCTTGCGGAAGGTTTCCATTTTCGGCTGCATCACGCTGAACGACAGCCCATCGTCGCCGCGCACAAAACCGATCAACTGGCCGGTGTCCTGCTGCGGCATGAAGGTTTTCGGCACCACCACGTACAGCGCCACATTCAGGCCGATGGTCAGCAACAGGCTGAGCAGGGTCAGGCGACGATGGCGCAGCACCCAGTCCAGGCTGGTGGCGTAGCCTGCGACCATGCGGTCGTTGATCTTCTGGCTCCAGCGCTGCAAACCGGTCATCTGGCCTTTGACATGGGGCTTGAGCCAGCGTGCGCAGAGCATGGGGGTCAGGGTCAGCGAGACGATCAGCGACACAATGATCGCCGCCGACAAGGTGATGGAAAACTCGCGAAACAGGTTGGTGACGATCCCGCCCATAAACAGGATGGACAGGAACACCGCCACCAGCGACACGTTCATCGACAGCAAGGTAAAGCCGACTTCCTGGGCCCCCAGGTACGCGGCCTTCATCGGCGGCACACCCTCGTCGATATGCCGGGAAATGTTCTCCAGCACCACGATGGCATCGTCCACCACCAGGCCGGTGGCCAGGATCAACGCCATCAACGAAAAGTTGTTCAACGAAAAACCGTACAGGTACATCACCGCAAAGGTACCCACCAGCGACACCGGCACCGCCAAGGTAGGAATCAGCGAGGCGCGGAAGTTACCCAGGAACAGGTACACCACCAGGATCACCAGCCCGACGGCAATCAGCAAGGTCATTTCGGCTTCGTGCAACGTGGCGGTGATCACCGGCGAACGGTCCATCGCCAGGCTCAGCTTGACGCTGGACGGCAACACCGCCTGCAACGCCGGCAATTGCGCCTTGATCTGCCTGACCGTCTCGATGATGTTGGCCCCAGACTGGCGATTGATCACCAGCAGCACCGCCGGTTCGTTGTTGAAGAAGCCGCTGTTGTAGCGGTCTTCAACGCCGTCGCTGATCTTGGCCACATCGCCAAGGCGCAACGCCGCGCCATTCTGGTAGCGAATCAGCAGCGGCTCGTAGTCCTTGGCCTTTTCCAACTGGTCGTTGGCCTGGATCTGCCAGTTGCGCTGGCTGTCCTCCAGTGAACCTTTGGGCCGGCGCTGATTGGCGTTGGCGATGGTGTTGCGCACGTCGTCGAGGGCCACGCCGTACTGGTCGAGGGCCTTGGGCTCCAGCTCGATGCGCACTGCCGGCAACGAACTGCCGCCGATCTGCACTTCGCCCACACCGGGCACCTGGGACAGGCTTTGCGAAAGGATGGTCGAGGCCAGGTCGTACAGCTGGCCCTTCTGCAGCACGTCCGAGGTCAGCGACAGCACCATGATCGGCGCCTGGGACGGGTTGATCTTTTTGTAGGTCGGCATGCTGCGCATACCGCTGGGCAGCAGGTTGCGCGAGGCGTTGATTGCCGCCTGCACTTCCCGCGCTGCGCCGTTGATATCACGGTCGGAGTCAAATGCGAGGATTACCCGAGTAGAGCCCTGGCTCGACGAGCTGCTCATGGTGGTAATGCCGGCAATCGAGCCAAACGAGCGCTCCAGCGGCGTGGCCACGGTAGACGCCATCACCTCAGGGCTCGCGCCGGGCAAACTCGCCGATACAACGATTACCGGGAAGTCGATCTGCGGCAGCGGCGACACCGGCAGCAGGTTGAAGCTGACACCGCCCAGCAACATGATCGCCAGGCTCAGCAGCATGGTCGCTACCGGCCGACGAATGAAAGGTCCGGACAGGTTCATGACTCAACCGGCTCCAGGCTTTGCGGCTCTTTACGCCAGCGACGGCCAAGGCGATCGAAGTACAGGTAGATCACCGGCGTGGTGAACAGAGTCAGCACCTGGCTGACCAGCAGACCACCGACCATCACCAAGCCCAAGGGTTGACGCAATTCGGCACCGGATCCCGTGGCGAGCATCAACGGCACCGCGCCAAACAGCGCAGCCAGGGTGGTCATCAGGATCGGCCGAAAGCGCAGCAGTGCCGCCTGGTAGATCGCGGTCTGCGGGTCGAGGCCCTGGTTGCGTTCGGCGTCGAGGGCAAAGTCGATCATCATGATCGCGTTCTTCTTGACGATACCGATCAGCAAGATAATGCCGATGATCGCGATCATGCCCAGGTCATTGCCACTGAGCAGCAACGCCAGCAAGGCGCCCACGGCCGCCGACGGCAAGGTCGAGAGAATGGTGATCGGATGGATATAGCTCTCGTAGAGCACGCCCAACACGATGTACATGGTGACCACCGCCGCCAGGATCAACAACAAGGTACTCGACAGCGAGGCTTCGAAGGCCTGGGCCGCGCCCTGGAACTGGGTCTGCACGCCCACCGGCATGCCAATGTCTTTCTGGGTCTGGTTGATCAGTTCCACCCCTTTGCCCAGCGCAACGCCGGGGGCCAGGTTGAACGACATCATCACCGCCGGGAACTGGCCAATATGCGCTATCGCCAACTGCGCCTGGCGCTGTTCCACATGGGCCAGGCTGGACAGGCGCACCTGGCCACCATCGGTGGTTTTCACATGGATCTGGTTCAGCGCCTCCGGCCCCAGGGTTTCGCCGGACTGGGCCTGCAATACCACACGGTACTGGCTGGCCTGGGTGTAGATGGTGGAAATCTGCCGCTGGCCGAACGCGTCATACAATGCGTCGGTGATGGTCGACACGCTGACGCCCAGGCGCGAAGCCGCATCGCGATCGATCACCAGGTACACCTGCAAACCCTTGTCCTGCAGGTCGCTGGCAACGTCGGTGAGTTCGGGCAACTGGCTCAACGCGTGCACCAGCTTGTCGCTCCACAACGCCAGCAACTCGGCATCGGGTGAGGACATGCTGAACTGGTACTGGGTGCGGCTGACGCGGTCTTCAATGGTCAGGTCCTGCACCGGCTGCATGAACAGGCGGATACCCACCAGCCTATCGATTTCCGGCTGCAAACGCGTGATCACCTGGGCAGCGCTCAAATCGCGCTGGCCGTGGGCCTTGAGGTTGATCAGCAGGCGCCCGCTGTTGAGGGTCGCGTTATCTCCGTCCACGCCAATGTAGGAAGACAGGCTTTCCACTGCCGGATCGGCCAGGATGATCTTGGCCAATTCCTGCTGGCGCTGGCTCATAGCGGCGAAGGAAATTGACTGCGGCGCTTCGGAAATACCCTGGATCACCCCGGTGTCCTGCACCGGAAAGAAGCCCTTGGGCACCACCAGGTACAGCACCACGGTCAGGCCCAGGGTGGCGATGGCGACCAGCAGGGTCAGCGGCTGGTGCTTGAGCACCCACTGCAACATGCTGCCGTAACGCGCGATCAACCAATCGATCCAGGCGCCGCTGGCCTTGTAGAAACGGCTTTGTTCTTCTTCCTTGGGTTCGCGCTTGAGCAAGCGTGCGCACATCATTGGCGTGAGGGTCAGCGACACCACCAGGGAAATCAGGATCGCCACCGCGAGGGTGATGGCGAACTCACGGAACAAGCGCCCCACCACGTCAGCCATGAACAGCAGGGGAATCAGCACCGCGATCAGCGACAGGGTCAGGGAAATCAGGGTGAAGCCAATCTGCTTGGCGCCCTTGAGTGCGGCGGCCAGCGGGGTCTCGCCTTCTTCGATGTAACGGGAAATGTTCTCCAGCATCACGATGGCATCGTCCACCACAAACCCGGTGGCGATGGTCAATGCCATCAGCGTCAGGTTGTTGATGGAGAACCCCGACAGATACATCACGCCAAAGGTGCCCACCAGGGACAGCGGTACGGCAATGGACGGAATGAGCGTGGCGCTGACCCGGCGCAGGAACAGGAAGGTCACCATCACCACCAGGGCAATGGCGATGAGCAATTCGTGCTGTACGTCTTTTACCGAGGCGCGGATGGTCTGGGTGCGGTCGGTGAGCACCGTCACATCGAGGCCGGCCGGCAGGTTGTCGGTGATGCTCGGCAGCAGCGCCTTGATGCGGTCCACCACCTCGATCACGTTGGCCCCTGGCTGGCGCTGGATATTCAGCAGCACGGCCTGGTTTTGGTTGGCCCAGGCGGCGAGGCGTTCGTTTTCGGCGCCGTCGACGATCTGCGCCACGTCCTTGAGGCGCAGCGGCGCGCCATTGTTGTAGGCGAGGATCAGTTCGGCGTATTGCTGGGGCGAGACCAACTGGTCGTTGGCGTCGAGCATCGACACCCGCGTTGGGCCGTCGAAGTTACCCTTGGGCTGATTGACGTTGGACGCCGCGATCAGCGTGCGCACGTCCGACAGGTTCAAGCCATTGGCTGCCAGGGCTTCGGGGTTGACCTTGATGCGCACGGCCTGGCGCTGGCCGCCGGCGATGCTGACCATGCCGACGCCGCTGATCTGCGCAATTTTCTGCGCCATGCGCGTGTCGACCAGGTCATTGAGCTTGGGCAGCAGCATGGTCTTGGAAGTGATCGCAAGGGTCAGCACCGGGGTATCCGCCGGGTTGACCTTGTTGTACACCGGCGGCGCCGGCAAGTCCTTGGGCAGCAGGTTGGTGGCAGCGTTGATCGCGGCCTGCACTTGTTGCTCGGCGACATCCATATTGATGTCGAGGTTGAAACGCAGGGTCAGCACCGACGCACCGCCGGAGCTGGTGGAGGCCATCTGCGTGAGGCCCGGCATTTGCCCGAACTGGCGTTCCAGCGGCGCGGTGACCGCACTCGTCATCACGTCCGGGCTCGCGCCGGGGTACAGGGTCATCACCCGGATGGTCGGGTAATCCACCTGGGGCAAGGCCGACACCGGCAGCAAGCGGTACGCGATGATGCCGGCCAGAACAA
>Ga0308165_1002645_pt1 | contig 20806 bp, 12 predicted proteins | sample PhyWR2_FD_201032 | JGI IMG/M metagenome (GOLD analysis project Ga0308165, IMG submission 201032) | Phyllosphere microbial communities from UC Gill Tract Community Farm, Albany, California, United States - DLSLW.R2 | ecosystem: Host-associated > Plants > Phyllosphere > Unclassified | place: USA... | reverse complement strand
ACATCGCGCGTATGAAGCAGGACAAAAACATCAACCTGTATGAGCAGGCTGGCCTGAACGTCGGCTATCTGTCGTACAACGTTGAGAAAAAACCGCTGGATAACCTGAAAGTGCGTCAGGCACTGACTATGGCGGTCAACAAAAAGGCAATTATCGAAGCCGTTTATCAGGGTGCAGGTCAGCCTGCTAAAAACCTGATCCCACCTACTATGTGGGGCTATAACGACGACGTGAAAGACTACGCCTACGATCCTGAGAAAGCCAAAGCGCTGCTGAAAGAAGCGGGCATGGCAGACGGTTTCTCAATCGACTTGTGGGCAATGCCGGTTCAGCGTCCGTACAACCCGAACGCACGTCGCATGGCTGAGATGATCCAGAGCGACTGGGCGAAGATTGGCGTCAAAGCCAAAATCGTAACCTACGAGTGGGGCGAATATCTGAAGCGCGCCAAAGCGGGCGAACACCAGACCGTCATGATGGGCTGGACCGGCGACAATGGGGATCCGGATAACTTCCTGGCCACCCTGTTCAGCTGTTCAGCGGCAAAAGATGGCTCTAACTACTCGCGCTGGTGTGATAAATCCTTTGAGGATCAGATTCAGCCAGCTCGCGCCACCGCCGATCAGGCGAAGCGCATCGAGTACTACAAGCAGGCACAGGTTGTGATGCATGACCAGGTACCGGCGCTGATGATCGCGCACTCAACGGTATACGAACCGGTCAGCAAGAAAGTCTCCGGGTACAAAGTCGATCCGCTGGGCGGACACTACTTTGCTCAGGTAGACATTAAAGAATAATTGTCGCCTTTTCCGGGGCGGCTGCGCGTCGCCCCGGCTTTATCTCCCTGTTTTACTGGAAACGGTAGAGGCGCAGCCTGTCTGCGTCGCGGTCGGGCCTACCCGATCGTCAGATGTAAGCAATAACTACCCTCGCGGCGACGGTCGCGCGGACAAGAGAGAACCCGGATTATGCTGCAGTTCATACTCCGACGTCTGGGCCTTGTCATCCCAACGTTTATCGGTATTACATTACTCACCTTCGCATTTGTTCACATGATCCCCGGCGATCCGGTACTGATCATGGCGGGCGAACGCGGTATTTCTCCTGAACGCCATGCACAGTTAATGGCGCTGTTAGGTCTGGATCAGCCGCTGTGGAAACAGTACCTGAACTACATTAACGGCGTATTACATGGTGACCTGGGCATTTCACTCAAGAGCCGCATCCCGGTCTGGGATGAGTTTGTTCCGCGCTTCAAAGCGACGCTGGAACTCGGCATCTGCGCCATGATATTTGCCGTGGCCATTGGTATCCCGGTTGGGGTCATGGCCGCCGTGAAGCGGGGGTCGATTTTCGATCACACCGCCGTGGGAATCTCACTGACCGGCTACTCCATGCCGATCTTCTGGTGGGGCATCATGCTGATCATGCTGGTCTCGGTACAGCTCAACCTGACGCCGGTTTCCGGGCGGGTCGGCGACACCGTCTTCCTGGATGACACCATGCCGCTGACCGGCTTTATGCTGATCGATACCTTCTTCTGGGGTGAGCCGGGCGACTTCCACGATGCGGTGATGCACATGATTCTGCCTGCCATCGTGCTCGGCACCATTCCGCTGGCGGTGATTGTGCGAATGACGCGATCGGCGATGCTCGAAGTGCTGGGTGAAGATTACATCCGTACTGCGCGTGCCAAAGGCCTGACGCGGATGCGCGTGATCGTGGTGCATGCGCTGCGAAACGCCATGCTGCCGGTGGTTACGGTGATCGGCCTGCAGGTCGGCACTTTGCTGGCCGGGGCGATTCTGACCGAAACCATCTTCTCGTGGCCGGGCCTGGGTCGCTGGCTGATTGAAGCGTTGCAGCGCCGTGACTATCCGGTGGTGCAGGGCGGGGTGCTGCTCACAGCAGTACTGATTATTGTGGTCAACCTGCTGGTTGATCTGCTGTATGGCGTGGTTAACCCGCGCATACGTCATAAGAAATAAGGGGGCATCATGTCTGTTGTTGATCCCGGCAGCGTTACCGTTGCACCCAAGCCGATGACCCCGTTTCAGGAATTCTGGCACTACTTTAAACGTAACAAGGGCGCCGTTGTGGGCCTGGTCTACATCATCATTGTGTTGCTGTGCGCCATTTTTGCCGATGTGCTGGCCCCGCATGCCCCTGCTGAGCAGTTCCGCGATGCGCTGCTGCATCCGCCGGTCTGGCAGGACGGCGGCAACTGGAGCTACATTCTGGGCACCGACGATGTAGGCCGCGATGTGCTGTCGCGTCTGATGTACGGCGCGCGCCTGTCGCTGCTGGTTGGCTGCCTGGTGGTGGTGCTGTCACTGATTTTTGGCGTGATATTTGGCCTGCTGGCGGGTTATCTCGGCGGCGTGGTCGATGCCATCATCATGCGTGTGGTCGATATCATGCTGGCGCTGCCCAGCCTGTTGCTGGCGCTGGTGCTGGTCGCCATCTTTGGCCCCTCAATCGTTAACGCCTCCATCGCGCTGACCTTTGTGGCGCTGCCGCACTATATCCGTCTGACCCGCGCGGCGGTGCTGGTGGAAGTGAACCGCGACTATGTGACCGCCTCCGGCGTGGCCGGTGCCGGTATGCTGCGCCAGATGTTTGTGAATATTCTGCCTAACTGCCTTGCACCATTGATCGTGCAGGCTTCATTAGGTTTCTCCAACGCTATTCTCGATATGGCGGCGTTGGGCTTTCTCGGTATGGGTGCGCAACCGCCAACGCCGGAGTGGGGCACGATGCTCTCCGACGTCCTGCAGTATGCGCAAAGTGCCTGGTGGGTAGTGACCTTCCCTGGATTGGTCATTCTGCTTACCGTGCTGGCATTTAACCTGATGGGCGATGGTTTGCGTGATGCACTCGACCCGAAACTCAAGCAGTAAAGAGGCACCGAGATGGCGTTATTAAATGTAGACAAACTATCGGTGCATTTCGGCGACGATAAAGCACCGTTCCGCGCGGTTGACCGCATCAGTTATCAGGTTGAGCAGGGCCAGGTCGTGGGTATCGTGGGCGAGTCCGGCTCCGGTAAATCAGTGAGTTCACTGGCGATCATGGGGCTGATTGATTTCCCCGGCAAAGTCATGGCTGAGAAGCTGGAGTTCAACCAGCGCGACCTGCAGAACATCTCCGAACGTGAGCGCCGCCAGCTGGTGGGCGCCGAAGTGGCAATGATTTTTCAGGACCCGATGACCAGCCTGAATCCCTGCTACACCGTAGGTTTCCAGATCATGGAAGCGATCAAGGTGCATCAGGGCGGTAATAAACGCACCCGGCGTCAGCGGGCGATCGACCTGCTGAATCAGGTCGGTATTCCCGATCCTGCGTCACGGCTCGATGTCTATCCGCACCAGCTGTCGGGCGGCATGAGCCAGCGTGTGATGATTGCCATGGCGATCGCCTGTCGGCCTAAGCTGTTAATTGCCGATGAGCCGACCACGGCGCTCGACGTGACCATTCAGGCGCAGATCATCGAACTGCTGCTGGAATTGCAGCGGCAGGAGAACATGGCGCTGATCCTGATTACTCACGATCTGGCGTTAGTGGCAGAAGCGGCGCATCACATTATCGTGATGTATGCCGGTCAGGTGGTGGAGAGCGGTAAAGCGACCGATATCTTTAAGGCGCCGCGCCATCCTTATACGCAGGCGCTGCTGCGTGCGCTGCCAGAGTTCGCGGCCGATAAAGCACGCCTGGCCTCGCTGCCTGGCGTCGTACCGGGCAAGTATGACCGCCCGATTGGCTGTCTGCTTAATCCACGCTGTCCTTATGCGACTGACCTTTGTCGTCAGGAAGAACCTGAACTGCGCACCATTCCAGGACGCCAGTCCAAGTGTCACTATCCGCTGGACGATGCCGGGAGACCAACTTATGAGTCATGAAACCACTAAAGATCAGTTCCTGTTGCAGGCGATTGATCTGAAGAAGCACTACCCGGTGAAGAAGGGGCTGTTTGGTCAGGAACGCCTGGTCAAAGCGCTTGATGGCGTCTCTTTTAATCTGGAACGCGGCAAAACGCTGGCGGTGGTAGGCGAGTCAGGCTGTGGTAAATCCACGCTGGGCCGCCTGCTGACGATGATTGAAACCCCGACCGAAGGGCAGCTTTACTGGCACGGTCAGGATCTGCTGAAACATGATCCCCAGGCGCAGAAGCTGCGTCGCCAGAAAATCCAGATCGTGTTCCAGAACCCGTACGGCTCACTCAATCCGCGCAAAAAAGTAAGCCAGATTCTGGAAGAGCCACTGGTGATTAATACCCAGCTGACCCGCGCGGAACGCCGCGAGAAAACGCTGGAGATGATGGCAAAAGTCGGCCTGAAAACCGAGCACTACGACCGCTATCCGCACATGTTCTCAGGCGGGCAGCGTCAGCGTATCGCGATTGCGCGTGGTCTGATGCTCGATCCGGACGTCCTGATTGCCGATGAGCCGGTTTCGGCGCTTGACGTGTCGGTGCGTGCCCAGGTGCTTAACCTGATGATGGATCTGCAGCAGGATATGGGGCTTTCTTATGTCTTTATCTCGCACGATTTGTCGGTGGTGGAACACATTGCCGATGAGGTGATGGTGATGTACCTAGGCCGTTGCGTAGAGAAGGGCAGTAAAGAGGCGATTTTTGCCAACCCGCGCCATCCTTATACCCAGGCTTTGCTGTCGGCGACGCCGCGGCTTAATCCAGACGACCGTCGTGAGCGCATTAAGCTGACAGGTGAGCTGCCGAGCCCGCTCAATCCGCCGCCAGGCTGCGCCTTTAATGCGCGCTGCCACCGGCGTTTTGGCACCTGCGTGCAGTTGCAGCCGAAGCTGAAAAACTACGGTGGGCAGGAGATTGCCTGCTTCGCGGTTGATCAGGATGAAAATCAGCCGGTCGGCGTGGCAGAAAAGGTCAGCTGAGGATTGGCAGCGCATTCTGGTGTTTACAGACCGCACAAAATTAAAAGCGATGGGAGCATACGCCAGTAGCAAAGCATTGCGCCGCCCGGATAAAAACGGCGGGAGCGTTTTTGAACAACGCAACGCGTTGGCCCGGCTACGGGCGCAACTCAGGGATGAGGTGCGTAATCGCCCGCGCTGAGCCTGCCAGAGATGGCGTCTTTGCGTAAGGCGTATGCCCCCTGAGCCTGTTCGCGATCTTAACTCCCCAGCCTGAGGCTCCTTTCTGGAGCCTTTTTTTATCTCAACTCAGCTGCAAGCCGCACTGCTGGCAGGTCAGCGAGCACTTCCCGGTTATTCCTCCTCTTTTTCCGTTATCAGGCTTAACCTGTTTTTCTTCTGGCGAAATTTGCAGTGAAAAAAGATAAATAGCCTCTATCACTTATGGCGGCAATGCGCTTTTTTTGCGCCTGCGGCAGCCTGAACGCTCTTTGAAACGCTGTTTATAGTAATCAGCCTGGCTGTGCCAGTGGTTGTCAGAGCGGCATTTTCTGAAAAATTATTAAAACCGGGCTAATGAATTTAACTTTAGTATCACTTATTAATTATCAGGAGTGATGACTCGTAACAGGCTTTATTCCGCTACTGTTCAATCTTTATGATTAAATAATTTGATTGAATTTGCTTTTTTTGTAATCAGGTTTTTCTGACTGATATTAAAAGGATGTGCTATATTCCAGGAAAATTCCCACCTTGTTGCAGGCCATGGCCAATGAAGAATAATTACGATGATTTGCAGCGTTTTAAAGAGAAAACGCAAACGCTCGACATCGACTTTAAAGATATGTCTGGCCAGACGCAGGAGGCGGCGGAACACAGTAAATGGGCATTGATTCGCCAGCTGGCGAAAGAAGAACATCAGACCCCGTTTGGCGGCGGCGAGCGTATTGACCTGCCGCAACCTCAGCCGCTGCGTGGTGATGAGTTCACGGCTCCACCGCCAGGGACACCGGCACGACATGCCACACCCACTGCGCAACCGGCAATGGCAGCCCGCACCTCGATTCTCGATAGCCTGTCAGGCAGCAACCTGCCAGCAATCAGCACGACCGAGCGCGGCCCTTCATCACTCTTTCCGCCACCGCCACCACTGCAAAAAGCGGCCGTGGATGAGCCTGCGACCACGCTGCGTGCTGAGCCGGTCCGGCCTGCCACCGCGGATCTTCAGCCCGTCGACGCACCCACCGCCACCCATTCTGAGCCAGGACGGTTTGGTGCGCTGTTCCGCTCGCGCGAGATTAATCTGCCGAAAGAAACCTTACTCAAACCGTTACTGGAGAAGATTGCGCTATGCCATTAGTTTGTGTGTGCTCGCCGAAGGGGGGCGTGGGGAAAACCACGCTGGCGGCGAATCTGGCCTGGAGTCTGGCGCGTTCCGGTAGCAAAGTTCTGGCGATTGATTTTGATGTGCAGAATGCACTGCGTCTTCACTTTGGCGTGCCGCTTCATGATGGCCGCGGATTTGTGGCGCGCTCAGAAGAGCAGGCGGACTGGAGCCAGTCGATCCTCACCACTGGCGGCAATATCTTTGTGCTGCCCTATGGCGATGTCACGGAGCCGCAGCGTGAACGGTTCGAAGAGAACCTGATGAAAGATCCCCACTTTATTAAGCGCGGTCTGGATACGGTGCTCAATTATCCCGGCCTGGTGATCGTGGCTGATTTCCCGCCTGGCCCAGGCCCCGCCCTTAAAGCAATGACGGCGCTGGCCGATATGCATTTAGTGGTGATGTTAGCCGATACCGCATCAGTATCGTTATTACCGCAGATTGAAGAGAACCGGATGATCGGTAAGCCTCTCAATAATAAGCAGGGTCACTATTTTATCCTTAACCAGTGTGATAACCGCCGGAATATCAATCGCGATGTCACCGCGTTTATGCAGCAGCGCCTGGGCGACAATTTACTGGGCGTGGTTCACCGTGATGAAAGTGTGGGTGAAGCCAATGCTTCGCAGCAGTCTGTTTACGATTTCAGTCCCGCCTCTGCAGCGGCATTTGATATTGAACTGATCGCGAAAAGGGTCAGCAGCATTCTGAATATCACCGTGGGTAATGGCGAAGTTCAGGCGCCCATCCGCACAAACCACTTTTAGTCGGCTTCCGCCAGGCGACTGACTTACACAGCTCTTCTCAGGGTGAATCATGAGTAAAATCGGGTTTTACCTGCTGCTGCTGGTGCTTGCACCTGTTGCCGCGGTGATCATCATTACGCCAATGGACAGCCAGAAACAGTATATTTTTGGTCTGATCAGCATCGGTATGATGTTTTTATTGGGTTTCAGCAAGAGCCGCAAGATAACTGTGGTGATGGTGATTCTCTCTGCGCTGATGTCCAGCCGCTATATCTGGTGGCGGACCACCGAGACGCTGCACTTTAATTCCGAAGTTGAAGCTATCTTAGGCATTGGCTTATATCTGGCGGAGTTGTACGTCTGGCTGATCTTAATTCTTGGCTTCCTGCAAACCACCTGGCCATTAAAACGCACGATTGAACCCTTACCGGACGACACCAGCCTGTGGCCGACGGTCGATATTTATGTGCCTTCCTACAATGAAAGTCTTGATGTGGTGCGCGACACCGTACTCGCGGCGCAGTGTATCGACTACCCGCGTGACAAAATCAGGGTCTATCTGCTGGATGATGGCAAGCGCAGCGAGTTTGCCCGCTTTGCGGCGGATGTCGGCGTGGGTTATATCACCCGTGACGACAACAAACATGCCAAAGCCGGGAACCTCAACCATGCGATGAAAATCACCAAAGGTGAGCTGATTTGCATCTTCGACTGCGACCACGTGGCGACGCGCACCTTCCTGCAGGCGACGGTCGGACCGTTCCTGAAAGATCCGAAGCTGGCGCTGCTACAGACGCCGCACTACTTCTATTCTCCCGATCCCTTTGAGCGTAACCTGCGCGCCGCACGCAGCATTCCAAACGAAGGCTCGCTGTTTTATGGCCCGGTGCAGCAGGGTAACGATAACTGGAATGCCACTTTCTTCTGTGGCTCCTGTGCGGTTATCCGTCGTTCAGCGCTGGAAGAGATCGGCGGTTTTGCTGTTGAAACCGTGACCGAAGATGCACACACCGCCCTGAAAATGCAGCGACTGGGCTGGGGCTCAGCCTTTTTGTCGATTCCGCTGGCAGCCGGTCTGGCAACAGAACGTCTGGGCCTGCATATCATTCAGCGTACCCGCTGGGCGCGTGGCATGACACAGATTTTCCGCGTCGATAACCCGCTGTTTGGCCGTGGCCTGAAGTGGCAGCAGCGTCTTTGCTATCTCAACGCCATGCTGCATTTCCAGTTTGGCCTGCCACGCGTTGCCTTCCTGACCGCGCCGCTGGCTTACCTGCTGTTTAACCTGAATATTATTCACTCATCGGCGTCGCTGATCTTTGCCTATGTGCTGCCCCATCTGGTGATGTCGCTCTACGTTAACTCACGGATGAATGGCCGTTTCCGTTACACCTTCTGGGGTGAGATTTATGAGACGGTGATGTGCTTCCATCTGGTGATCCCGACCATTCTGACCCTGCTGTCGCCAAAACATGGCAAGTTTAACGTGACCGATAAAGGCGGCGTACTGGATCAGGGCTTCTTCGATTTTCACATCGTGCGTCCACATGTAATTGTGGCGCTGCTGCTGGGCATTGGCATTGTAGCCGGCGTGGTGCGCGCCGTGATGCATGACTATTTTGGCGTCGATCCTTACGTTATCGCGCTCAACGTCGGCTGGGCGATCTTCAGCCTGATCATTCTGATGGCGGCGATTGCCGTGGCGCGCGAAACCAAGCAGGTGCGTAAAACCATCCGTGTTGAAGTGCAAATCCCGGCGATTATTCATTACGCCAGCGGCATTTCATCGCGCACCCAGACCAGCAATCTTTCGATGGGCGGCGCGCAGCTTGATGCACCCGATGGACGTCATGAGACTGATGAGATTGAAGAGATTGATCTGCTGCTGAAATCCGGCGCGATCACTATCCCGGTCAGTCAGATTTCCGGCGATGATGAGAGCATCCGTCTGCGCTTTGAGGCGATGCCGCTGGCGCGTCGTCGCGAACTGGTTCGTGTGGTGCTGGCTCGTGCTGATGCCTGGATTCAGCCGGAGTATAAGCAGGACAACCCGCTGATTTCGCTGGGTACTATTATCCGTACCGTCTTTGAGCTGTTCTGGCTGACCTGGAAAGGCCGCCACGATAAACGTAAAAATGTCGACCCGGTTGCCGCGGCGGCGAAAGAGGATGGGGCGGCATGAAGATCCTGACGCAAACTTTGCTGGCCAGTTCACTGACCGCAGCGTTATGGCTGACGTCCGCTAGCGCTGAAACGCCGGTTGCTACTGATAACAGCAGTGCTGCGCCGGTGAACAGTTCGGCTCCGACGCTGTCTGATGCCGTTTCCGCCACGCAGCCTGCCGATACCACCGTCAGTGCACCCGCAACAAATCTGGCTCCGGTCAGCGATGCGGCATCGGTGGCAGCCATGAATAATGGTTCCACCCAGAAGGCAGGTTCAGACCAGGTAGCCGCCCCGGGCAGCGGTGGAGAGTCGGCAACGCCGTCAGTGTTACCAGCGGCAAATGCGCCATCTGCGACACCGTCAGCAGAATCTGCACCGGCATCGGCGCCGCAGAGTGCCTCACCCAATGCCATTGCACCCCCGGTGAATGCCTCTTACGCCCCAGGTAGCGAGGCGACATCACAAACTCAGCCATCTTCAGTGACCGGTGACGCGACTTCAACGCCTCAGACAGCGTCATCGACCGGTGAGCCGGCGGCTTCTGCCCAGACCACCGCGCCGATGGCCGCCACCAGTGCGGTGACCCAGAACAGCAGTGCGCTGTCCGCAGTGCCACTGCCGCAGGGCCTGAGCAGTGCCGATCCCGCGCTGGAAGCGGCCGCCAGTGCGCTACCCTACGCGCCAGGCCAGGTAGCTGCGCCGGTTGCAGAAGCACAGCCGCCGATCGCGGCTGCCATCAATCAGCCGATCAGCAGCGTTATTTCAGTGGCCCAGATGGGCCAGTCGCGCGGCATCACGCTGACCGGCGGTCAGCTACAGTCGGGCATCACCTTTACCCTGCCCGGCGATGAAGTCATCACCAATGCGCGGCTTAATCTGACGCTGCGCGTCTCAGCCGCGCTGGCGGCACGCAATACGTCGCTGCAGCTGATGCTGAATGGTCAGCCGCTCGGCACGCTGCCGCTGGGTGCGACTGACAGCGATGTCAGTGACTATGAGCTGGATATTCCGGCGGCGATGGTGGTGTCGGCGAATAACCTGAGTTTTAAAATCAACGATGCGGACAAGTTACTGTGTGAAAGAGAGAGTGCACAGCAGTATCAGGTCACCATTCTGCCGAACACCTCGCTGCGCCTTGAAGGACAGAAGCTCAATATCGGCACCAGCCTGCGTAATTTCCCGCGGCCCTTCCTGGATCCTCAGCGGATGACGGCGTCCTCCGTTACGGTGGGCTTTGCCAGTAATGTTTCAGCCGATGCCGTCAGCGCGGCGGCACTGGTGGCATCCTGGCTCGGCATTCAGAGTGATTATCGCGGCATCCGTTTCCCGGTGGTGCGTGGCGAACTGCCGGAACACAACGGCATCCTGTTTGGTCATCCTGGTGATCGGATCGGCACCCTGACTTTCCCGGCCAGTAACGGTCCGATGTTGCAGATGGTGGATAATCCCAATAATCCGGTTTACAAGTTGCTGCTGGTGAGTGGCAACAATGAGGACCAGTTGCGTCAGGCGGCGAACCGTCTGACGACGCAGCCACTGACGACTGATGAGAGTCATCTGCAGGTCCCTGCGCAGACTATTGCGAACCGCAAACCTTACGATGCACCGCGCTGGATTAACACTGACCGCCCGGTACGGCTGAGCGAGCTGCTGCGTAAAGATCAGAGCCTGACCAGCAGCGGCATCTGGCATGATGCGCTGCGTGTTAACTTCCGCGCCGCGCCTGATTTGTTCCTGTGGGATGGCGACACGGTGCCGGTCAATCTGCACTATCGCTTCCCGTCCGAAAGCTGGATCGATGAGGATAATTCCTTCCTTAACGTCATGCTCAACGGCACTTTTCTGCGCAATCTGACGGTGAACAAAGTCGGCCTGCTGGAGAACGCCTGGCACCGTCTGGGCGGTGATGCGCGTCAGGAAAAGTATCAGCTTAATCTCGAACCCTACCTGATCTATGGCGATAACCAGCTGGCACTCTACTTCAATATCAAACCGCGGGCTGATGCGCCCTGCGGTGTGTTACTGAACAACAACATCAAGAGCCGGATTGAAGAGGATTCATGGATCGATCTGAGCCATACCCGTCACTTCAGCATGCTGCCGAACCTCTCTTACTTTGTGGGTGCCTCTTTCCCGTTCTCACGTCTGGCCGATTTCAGCCAGACCACGCTGCTGCTGCCGGAAACGCCCAGCGATGCTGAACTTTCAACGCTGCTGGATCTGGCGGCGCGGGCTGGCAAAGCCACGGGTCTGGCGCTGACACAGAATCAGGTACTGTTTGGCCTGCCCAGCGGCGGCACCCATCTGGCTCGCATACAGCAGAGCGATCTGCTGGCGGTGAGTACCACCGGCAACAGCGCCTTTAATCAGGCGATGCTGGCGGCTTCCCCTTATGACGCGACTGGCAGCACCTTTGGTGTGAAAGAACCCGATACGCTGGAAAAATTACGCAGCTGGCTGACCGGTGACTGGAGTCGTCAGCAGCTGGATGCCGATCGTTATTTCTCCTCCAACGAAGCGTGGCGAGGCTTCCTCAGCTATCGATCGCCATGGAACCGCGATCGGCTGGTGGTGATGACGGTGGCAACCAGCGACGATCAGCTGTTGCGACTGCATAACGATTTGAGTTCAGCGCAGATTAACGCCGCGGTGCGCGGCGATACTGCGATTATTACCGATGAAAACGGCATTCGCAGTTTCCGCGTCGGCGCGCAGTTCCCCAGCGGTGAGATGCCCTGGTACATGATGGTGGTGTGGTATGCCAACCAGCACTCGGTGCTGCTGGCGGTGGCGGCGATGCTGCTCTCCGCGCTGGTGGGCAGTGCGGCCTGGGTGATGCTGAAACGTCACGCCTGGCGACGTCTGAACCCAAAGCAGGGCCGTGATTCCGGCAGGAAGTAAGGATAATAACAATGAAAAAAAATCTGTTAAGTGCCGGTATCCGTAAGGTGTTGCTGCTGGGCAGCGCGCTGGCCCTGTCACAGCCGCTGCTGGCGGCGGAAAGCACCAACCCGGCGTTACAGGCGCTGTTCGATCAGGCCTCTTACTGGCATCAGAAAGCGCATGACGACCTGGCGAAAGCCTCACTGCAAAAGGTGCTGATGGTTGAACCCGACAACACCCAGGCGCTCTACCTGCTGGCACTCTATTCACAGCAGGGTGGCGACACCGCCGCTGCGGCGCAATATCGCGCCCGGCTGAGCCAGGTCTCCCCCAACGATCCACACCTCGGCGAGCTGGATAATGCGCGCCAGATGCAGACTATTCCGCAGGCGCAGCTTGCGCTGGCGCGTCAGCAGGCGCGCAGCGGCAATATTCCGGCGGCATTACAGACCTGGCGCAACACCTTCAGCGGCAATGCGCCGCCAGCCAGCGTCGCGGCAGAATATTATCTCACTATGGCGGGCGACCGTACGCTGCTGCCCCAGGCGGTTGAAGCGCTGCGCCAGTTTGCGGCTCAGCATCCGCAGGACACCGGCGCACGGCTGGCGCTGGGTAAAGCGCTGACCTATCAGGAATCGACCCGTCGCGAAGGCATTGAGGTACTGAGTTCGCTGGCGAGCGGTAATCAGGATGCCGACCGCTCACTGCGTCAGGCGCTGCTGTGGCTCGGTCCACAGCCGTCAGATGCGGCGCTCTATCAGACCTGGCAGCAACGTCATCCGCAGGATTCGGCGGTGATCGACTACTACCGTAAAAACGTCGGAGGCGCAGAAAAAGGGGCCGGATTCAGCGCGCTCAACAGCGGTGACGTCGGCGGTGCGCAGGCCAGCTTTGAAAAAGTGCTGGGTGCCAATCCGCAGGATGCCGATGCGTTAGCGGGCATGGGCTATGTGGCCCAACGTGCCGGACGTTATCAGGAAGCGGCGGATTATCTGCAGCGGTCTGCTCAGCTCGGCGGCGATCAGGGCTCATCGCGTCAGCAGCAAGCTGACGATGCGCGATTTTATGCGCAGCTGGCCAGCGCCCAGCAGGCACTGAAAAGCGGAGACACGGCGCAGGCGCTGACATTAAGCGAACCGCTAGTGCAGGCTGACGGCGAAAAAGGGCTGGCCGCCAGACTATTCCGCGCCGACGTGCTGCGCCGCACCAATCAACCGCAGCAGGCGGAGCAACTCTACCGCACCATTCTGCAAAGCGATGCGGATAACCGCAGCGCCAAAGAGGGACTGTTCTACGTTTTGCGTCAGCAGAATCGGGGTGCCGAAGCTAACACGTTGCTGGGGGCACTGCCAGACAGCGTACGCCAGAGCGTCACGCCACGGGCCAATGAAGCCGATGCGCTGCGTCAGCAGGCGAAGCGTCAGCTGGCAGCCGGTAACAACGCCGCTGCCATCGCGACGCTGCAGCAGGGTATTCAGCGCTATCCCACGGATGGCTGGCTGCGACTTGATTTAGCCCGGCTCTACCGTCAGCAGGGCGACACGCTGCTGGCGGCTAACGTGATGCAGCCGGTGATGCGCAACGGGGCCAGCACCAGCGAGCTTTATGCAGGGGCACTTAACGCCAGCGAAAGCGGCGGCTGGCAGCAGGCCAGCACATTGCTGTCGCGCATTCCCGCTAACGCGAAGACGGCGGCGATGCGTGAACTGGCGCAGCGGGTTAATTTCAATCTGCAGATGAGCACGGCAGACCAGTATCTGGCGCAGGGCGCGACGGCTGCTGCCGCCAATACCCTGAAGGCGCTCACGGTTAATCCACCCACCAACCCGGTTGATGCCGGAAACCTGGCGCAGAAGCTGGCGCAGGCGGGCGATCTCACCGGCGCCGTTTCGGTGGTGCGGGCTAACCTGCAGCGTGGCGTGCAGGGCAATGCGGGTGATTATGCCGCGCAGATGACGGTGCTGAATCAGGCGGGCCTCGGCAGTGAGGCGCAGCGCTTCCTCAGCAATCCGGAACTGCAGGCGCGCAGTACGCCGACGCAGCTGGCCGGTATTCGCAATGGCTATCTGATTAACGAAGTGGATCGCCTGCGGCAGCAGCGTCAGTACGCGGTGGCGTATGACAAGCTGATTGGCGCGCTGCAGCAGGATCCGCAGAACCGCGATCTGATGTTCGCGATGGCCCGTCTCTATCAGGACGGCAAGATGAACCGGGATGCGGGCGTGGTCTATGACTACCTGATGACCCAGGATACGCCGACGCAGGATGCGCGCGTCGGGGCCATCAACGTCGCGCTGGCGCAGAACAATGTGCAGCGCGCTAATGAGCTGAGTCGCGGCCTGAACAGCGCGACTCAGACGCCGGATCGTCTGCTGCTGCTGGCGCGCGTCGCGGAAGCCAATGGCGAGCATTCTCAGGCGATGGCTTATCTGCGTTCAGCGCGCGGGCAGCTGATTGGCCTGCAGGGCGCGCAGCCTGGCAGCGTGCCGACCGTGGGCGGACTGGCGCTGGCGGATAATCCGTTTATCAACCGCAATACTTCGCCGGTGGGACGTTCACCGTCCAGCTACGGCACCGTGCTGCCGTGGCAGGCGGCACCTGCGGGCGTTGCCGCTGGTGTGACAACACAGGGCGAACCGGCCGCGAGCAGCGAAATCGTTTCCCGGCAGTCACAGATTCTGCACGACGTCGACACCATGATGGATTCGCTGCAGGAGAAAACCGGCAGCTGGAGTCAGGGCATGGTGCAGGTGCGCGGGCGTGATGGCGAGTCGGGCCTGAGTAAGCTGACGGAAGCCAAAGCGCCGCTGACCTTCTCTACCGTGCCGTTTGAAACGGCGCGCTTCGACTTTACCGCCACGCCGGTATCACTCACGGCGGGCAGTGGCGCAGGCGATGCCTGGCGTCGTTTCGGCACCAATGCGCTGAGTCAGGGCAGGGTGGTGGCTGCAGGCGGTGCAACGGTGAATGACCTGCCGAACGCCACAACCGATTCGCAAACCGCCTCGGGCGTGGAGCTGAATCTGGCGCTAAAAGGCGACAGTTATAAAGTGGATATCGGCAGTACGCCGCTGGGCCAGGATCTCAGTACTCTGGTCGGTGGCGTGCAGTGGTCGCCCAAACTCACCGACTTCCTGACGCTGATCCTGACCGGTGAGCGCCGCGCGATTACCGACAGCCTGCTCTCTTACGTCGGCGCAGAAGATAAAGCCAGCGGCAAACGCTGGGGACGCGTCACCAAAAACGGCGCTAACGCCCTGTTAAGCTACGACAATGGCGATGCGGGCTTCTACGCCGGTGCGGGTGCGTACAGCTATCTTGGCGAGAATGTCGCCAGCAATAACAACCTGCAGGCGACAGCCGGGGCCTATGTCCGTCCGTTCCACACTGACGATCGCGAGCTGAAAGTGGGCATGAGCCTGTCCTGGATGGACTTCTCGAAAAACCTCAGCTATTTGAGCTACGGTCAGGGCGGCTACTTCAGCCCGCAGAACTATGCGTCGGTCTCCTTCCCGATTGAGTTCTCCCGCAAATTTGACGATCTGAAAGTCAATATTGGCGGGGCAGCCGGTTATCAGACCTATAGTCAGGATAAAAGCGCGTACTTCCCGTCGGATGCCAGCCTGCAGTCAGAGCTGGAATCCCTTGCCGCCAGCGGCAGCGTGAAAGACGCTTACTACTCCGGCGGCAGTAAAAACGGCATCGGCTACAACCTGCACGCCGGGGCGGACTACAAACTCAATAAAGATGTGACGATTGGCGGCCAGCTGGGTTATGACACCTTTGGTGACTACAACGAAAGCAGCGCGCAGCTCTATGTCCGTTACCTGTTCGGAGAGAAGTAATGAGTGAGCATTCGGGGGTATCGCATCCGTATCAGCCGGGCTGGTTTGATCTGGTCAGCGTGCTGATTGACGGGATGATCGCCAACGCCGGTCAGCAGGAGGCAGAAGCCTTTCTCTATAAGATGGGGGAATCGCTGGCGACCCGCTATCCGTTGCCAGAGTCGCGTACCGTGCAGGATCTGGAGCGCGAGTGCAATCTGCAGCTGGCGCGATTTAACTGGGGCTTTGTGCAGCTTCAGCCGGAAGAGAAGGCGCTGTTGATTGCGTATCACGCCTTACCGGCAGGCGACAACACCCACTCTCCGGCCGACTGGCAGGCGGCGTTTGGTGCGGTGATGGCCGGACTTTTTTCGGGCTGGTTGCAGGGCCAGGGCGGCAGCAGCATTGTGCCGGTTACGCTTGAACTCAACGATGGCAGCACGCTGCACTATCGATATCAATAGGATCGGAAATGAAACGTAATCCACTCTGGCGGGTCTGGCTCTGCTCTGTTTTACTGCTGGCCTGCAGCGCGCAGGCGAGTGCCAGTGGCTGGGAGACTTTTAAAAGTCGCTTTGTGACCTCAGAAGGCCGGATCACTGACACCGCCAATAACAATGTCAGTCACACCGAAGGCCAGGGTTATGGCATGTTGCTGGCGGTGGCCAACGACGATCGCGCTACCTTTGATCGGCTGTGGCAGTGGACGCGCAGCCAGCTGCGTAATCCGCAGACCGAGCTCTTCTACTGGCGCTATGTGCCGGGCAGTGACAACCCGGTCGCCGACAAGAATAACGCCTCGGATGGCGATGTGTTGCTGGCCTGGGCGCTACAGCGTGCGTCACAGAAATGGCAGGTGGACAGCTACCAGCAGGAATCTGACCGTATTCAGCGTGCCATTATCAGGCTGGATGTCACGAGTTTTGGTGGCCACACCGTGATGCTGCCGGGCGCGCAGGGCTTTAACAAAGTCAGTTATGTGGTGCTCAATCCCTCTTACTTCCTGTTTCAGGCGTGGCGCGAGTTTGGTGAACACAGCCATCTTCAGGTCTGGGATAAGCTGATTAACGATGGCTTTGATCTGCTGGGTAAGCTGAGCTTTGGTAAAACCGGGCTGCCAATGGACTGGGTCGCACTGAATGCCGACGGTTCGGTTGCCCCGGCCGTCGGCTACTCGAACCGCTTCAGTTACGATGCGATTCGCGTGCCGCTGAACATCTGGTGGTATGACCCGCACAGCCTGGCACTGGTGCCGTTTCAGCGCGTCTGGCAGGGTTACAGCCGCATGCTGACACCCGCCTGGTTCGACGTGCTGGCGAATGCCCCTGCACCTTACCATCTTGAGGGCGGACTGCTGGCGGTACGTGACCTGACGCTGAATGAAACCAGCTATCTGAGCGATAAGCTTGCTGCGGATCAGAACTACTTTTCTGCCAGTCTGCAGTTGCTGACCTGGCAGGCGTTTCAGGAGAAGCGCTGATAACCGGCAGAATGGCGGCACTGGCCGCTATTCTGCCATCGACTACCGGCTGGCGAGCGCGCTACGCGACGGTGGGCCCACCCAACAGGCGGACGTGCAGATCGCGATGCTGCAACAGCAGCATCCCGGAGATGCGACCGCGTTCTACGCCGCCGCGCTCTACGTTGCCAGCCGGGATAATGATGACGCCGCACTGGCAACGCTGCAGGGCGTGGTTGAACGTCGTATCACGCCCGACTGGTTTATCGGGGTGGGCGTCGATATTCAACAGGCAAAAGACTATACCCCAAGTCACGGGCTTATCTACGTGCGTTACTCTGCCGCTGGCTGGGAAGGGGGTCTGGACATGCCGCCACAGCCGCTGACCCCTAACGCGGATTTCAAATAATCCCGACCGGGAAAAAGCCGGACTTTTCAGACGGTAAAAAAGTCAGTTTATGGGATATACTGGCGGGCATTGTACTGTCTGCTATCTGGGCTTTTTTCATCGTCAGGAGAGAATTTTTGCGCGTAAGCCGGTCACTTACGATAAAGCAGATGGCGACAGTTTCGCTGGTTGCGGTTATCACCATCAGTATCTTTATCGTCATCCAACTGTTTCATTTTGTGCAGCAGCGCAGGATTGACTACGCCCAGCAGATGGAGAATATCGCACACACCGTCCGCCAGCCGCTGTCGGAAGCGGTACTGCGCGCTGATATTTCTCAGGCCGAACGCATTCTTCATTCACTGAAACCTGCCGGTATTTTATCGCGCGCCGATGTGGTGCTGCCGAATGCGTTTCAGGCTCTGCATGCCGACTTCGAAACGGAGAAACCGGTGCCGCGTCTGGTGGCGCGACTGTTTGAACTGCCGGTGCAGATTACCCTGCCGCTCTATTCAGTGGAAAATACCGGGATGCCGAAACCACTGGCCTATCTGGTGTTGCAGGCCAACTCGACGCGCGTCTATCAGTTTATTCTCAGCACGCTCTCGACCATGATTATCACCTATCTGCTGCTGGCACTGATCCTGTCAGTGGCGATCAGCTGGTGTATCAACCGGCTGGTGGTGCATCCGCTGCGCAATCTCTCACGGGAGCTGCAGGAGCTGCCGCCGCAGTCGATTCTGACGCATAAGCTGTCACTGCCGCAGAGCCACCGCGATGATGAAATCGGCATGCTGATCCGCAGCTACAACCGCAATCAGCAGGTGCTGGAGTCGATACATGATGAGATGAGCCGGCTGACCACCCATTTTCCCGTGACCGATCTGCCCAACCGTACCCTGTTTCTGGCGCTGGTCGAGCAGTTCATGAGCAGCCCTGAACAGCCGCTGGGGCTGATGGTGATCCGCATTGAAACCCTGCAGGAAGCCAACGGCGTATTGAGCGATGAGCAGCGCGATACGCTGATGCTGACGCTGGTGGAGAAGATCCGTAATACGCTGGATGACCATACTCTGCTGGCGCAGACCGGGACCAGCGACTTTGTCCTGTTAATGAAGCGTGCCAGCAATCCGTTCCGCGCCCTGCGTCTGGCCCGTAATCTGATGATTCGCCTTAATCAGCCGGTCAATCTGTATCAGCTGCAGTTGCGTCCTAACGTCAGTATTGGTCTGGCGCTGCGCGATGATCAGCCGCTGAGCGCCAGTGATCTGCTTGGCCGCGCGACCTCAGCGATGATGTCGGCCCGTCATCAGGGCAAAAATCAGATCCTGTTCTTTGACGCCGCGTTAACCGAGCGCGCGCAAAAACGTCTGACCCAGGAGCATGACATTCTGCAGGGCCTGCACAATGAGCAGTTCGCCCTTTATCTGCAACCGCAGGTCGATATGCGCACCGGCACGTTAGTCGGCGCGGAAGCGCTGCTGCGTATGCGCCAGCCAGACGGCAGCTACGGTCTGACTGAAGAGTTTATTGCCAGTGCCGAAGAGATTGGCGTGATTAGCGCGATTGGCCGCTGGGTGTTTGAAGAGGCGTGCCGCATTCTGGCAGGCTGGCAGCGACAGGGCATTATGCTGCCGCTGAGTGTGAATATTTCCGCTGTGCAACTGCGTGACACGGGCGTGGTCTCTCATCTGCAATCCCTGCTGACGCGCCACCGCATCGCACCTGGCACCTTCGTGCTGGAAGTGACAGAAACGGCTCAGCTTGATGATGCTGAACAGGCGATATCGATGCTGCGGATGTTGCAGCAGACCGGCGTGGCCGTGGCTCTGGACGATTTCGGCATGGGCTACTCCAACCTTAACTATCTCCATCAGCTGAAAGCGTTGCCGGTTAACAAGCTGAAGATGGATCGCAGCTTCGTAGCGGCGCTGCCGCATGACGACACCATGGTCTGCATCGTGGCGGCCATCGCCGAGATTATCCACCTGGAGGTGATTGCCGAAGGCGTGGAAACAGCGGAACAACGTGACTGGCTGCTGGCGCGCGGTATCCATATCGGACAGGGCTATCTTTATGCTGAAGCGCTGCCTCTGACCCGATTCAATCAGGCATGGATTGAAAACTCCTCACTCCCGCAATAATTGCCTGATTCATTGATTTTGCGAGAATTTTAGTTACAAAACCCCCTGCTGAAGCGTTTCAGTTCAGAATTACGATCCCCGGGTTTCCTGGGCGTTTGTCACCCTGTATTAATCACGTAAACAGAGTGTTATTTTCGGGTTACTGTCAGGCGCCACCTCTGTTGCCCGCCAGTCACAATAACGAATCCGACAACATCACCTCACGGCGTTAGTGGACACCTGTTTATGAAAACCTCACTTTTTAAAAGCCTTTATTTCCAGGTGCTGATGGCGATTGGCATCGGCGTTTTGTTAGGCCATTTCTACCCGGAGTTAGGGACCCAGATGAAGCCGCTGGGCGATGGCTTTGTTAAGTTAATCAAGATGATTATCGCCCCGGTGATTTTCTGTACCGTGGTGACCGGCATCGCTGGCATGGAAAGCATGAAAGCGGTAGGACGAACCGGAGCGGTTGCACTGCTCTATTTTGAAATTGTCAGCACCATCGCGCTGATTATCGGCCTGATTGTGGTTAACGTGGTGCAGCCTGGTGCGGGAATGAACGTTGACCCTGCCACGCTGGATGCCAAAGCCGTGGCGATTTATGCGCAGCAGGCAGAACAGCAGGGCATCGTTGCTTTCCTGCTGGATGTCATCCCCAACAGCGTAATTGGCGCCTTTGCCAGCGGCAATATTCTGCAGGTGCTGCTGTTTGCCATTCTGTTTGGTTTTGCCCTGCATCGTCTGGGTAACACCGGCACGCTGATTTTCAACGTGATTGAAAGCTTCTCAAAAGTGATTTTCGGCATCATTAACATGATCATGCGTCTGGCACCGATAGGGGCATTTGGCGCGATGGCGTTCACTATCGGCAAGTATGGCGTGGGCTCACTGGTGCAGCTCGGCCAGCTGATTATCTGCTTCTACATCACCTGTATTC